>JXWR01007320.1_pt1 | contig 10445 bp, 7 predicted proteins | sample 315541 | NCBI WGS metagenome assembly JXWR01 (sample SAMN03273951, study PRJNA271842) | soil metagenome | isolation source: rice field ambient CO2 | place: India: CRRI Experimental farm Cuttack,Odisha-753006 | collected 2013-12-17
CCGCGCAAGAAAGTCAAATAAACCGTTTCAGCTATAATGATTCTCATGTACTGGCAACTGAAACTATAAATGTAGTCGTATCTCTGGTAACATAAACTGACAGCTAGCAGGAAACGAAAAGAAACGACAGCGGCCCATAGGATCAGGCGTCACCCGGCTTGATCTCAGATAGAGAAATTGAGGTTCAAAACATCTCTAATGTGGAAATATCCGAGATTAGGTCCCACCAATGAAGGGGGAGCGAAGGGGATGGAGGTCATAGCCGATATTTGAACAAGTAATTGAATACCACTACAAGACTGAAAGGTCACCACTTCATGCTTGAGTAGGTTGAATTATGATATTAGAAGACCTTTCCGGAGTATTCACTGCTGGTCCTTCCTTCCCATAGTATGCCCTAACTCCGGGTAACCCTGAACTTTGGCGATTTCCAAATTTTTCTAACATCAGCGATTAACGCATTGCAACAAGAAGAGAGAAGGACGAAGAGATTGTGTAATGATTGGTTGATATCATAGTACACAACCATATACACAGTATTGCAAAATGGGAATTGTGTAAGTAATTTATACATATTTCTTTTTTTTATTGGCGCAATGCCGAAGTATGAATTACCGATTCATTTACTAACACCATTATAGAGAAAAAATTCAACAAATTGAGCAGGAAATTTCCAGAACTCAAAAGAACAAAGCCACAGAATACCATCTTGGTTTACTTAAAGGGAAGCTTGCGCGCTACAGAAGAGAACTTCTTGAGCCAGCGCCAGGTTCCAGCGGCGGGAAAGGTCAAGGTTTTGAAGTGGCCAAAAGTGGTGATGCAAGAGTGGTGTTGATTGGGTTCCCATCGGTGGGGAAATCGAGTTTTTTAAATAAAGTCACTAGAACTAAATCGGAAATTGCTCATTATGCATTCACCACTTTGACCTCAGTGCCTGGTGTGTTAGAGTACCAAGGTGCAGAAATCCAAATTGTCGATTTGCCAGGGATCATTAAAGGTGCCAATGATGGTAGAGGTAGAGGTAGACAGGTGGTGGCTACGGCAAAAACTGCCGATTTGGTGCTTATGGTGCTTGATGCCACTAAGGGTAAAGATCAAAGAGCAATTTTGGAGAGAGAATTAGAGGCAGTGGGGATTAGATTAAATAAAGAAAAACCAAACATTTATTTCAAGGAAAAGAAAACGGGTGGAATCAAATTCACCACTACTTCTCCACCAAAGTATTTGAGTGAAAAAGTGGTGGTTGGGATTCTTAGAGATTACAGAATTCATAATGCTGATGTGTTAATCAGAGATGAAAACGCCACTATCGATGATTTTATTGATGTATTGAATGAAAAACATATCAGATACGTCAGATGTGTTTATGTTTACAACAAAATTGATTCTGTTTCGTTAGAAGAAGTGGATCGTATTGCTAGAGAACCATATACTGTGGTGATGAGTGTGGAACTAGATTTGGGGGTTCAAGAAGTAGTGGAAGAAATTTGGCACAATTTGAATTTGATTAAAGTGTACACTAAGAAAAGGGGTGTGCTTCCAAATTTCGATGACCCATTGGTCATCAAGTCTAATAGTACGTTGGAAACAATTTGCAATTCGGTGCACAGAGATTTGAAAAATAACTTCAAGTATGGACTTGTGTGGGGTACTAGTGCTAAACATTCTCCACAAAAATGTGGTCTTAATCATCCAATCGAGGATGAAGATGTAATTTCTATCGTTGCTAAAGTTTAGTTAGGTTGTAATGTGAATGTTCTGTTTTGTTTTGTTTTGTTATGTGATTTTTAGCGTAGGCTGTAGGAGACTGCAAATCTTGAGTCGCACCATAGTCTGTCTATTCTATATATAAAATAAGAAAATCCAACCAAAGAGAAAGATGCAGAAAAATGTATTGGCAATAAAAGTACAAATTATAATAAAAAAAAAAAAAAAAATTCTAGTATCTATGTACAGGATAAGCCATGAAATGATGAAATAGTAAAAAAAAAAAAGCTAGAAAAAAGAATAAGAAAAAGAATAAAAACTAGAAAATAAATGACAATAACAACAAAATAAAATCAGATCTAGTCATCACCAATGCTTTTAATGAATAATCGAAAAATATTATTGTCCACGTCACAAACTGGAACACAGGCTGATTATCTTTTCTGTAAAACAGAATTTCAAATCAAATGGAAAAAAAAAAAAAAAAAAAGGGTGAAAAACAAAAAAACAAACAAGAAACATAGACATCCTTCTCTCATTTGTTCTTCAAGCCACCTCTTTTTTCCAAAAAGTCCTTGGCTTCGTTAATCTTTGTGGCCAAGTATGGAGAACCGCCTTTATCCGGGTGGTTCAACAACATGATACGTCTATGATTTTCCTTCAATTTCAATTTGGACAATGTACTTTCTCTCAAATTCAAGATCTGTAATGCTTCTTTAGCTGACATCTTTTGACCAAATCCACCTTTATAGAAAGCTTTGCCATTAATTCCCGGCTGAGGTTTCTTGAAGAATCCGGCAGCGAAATAGGCCACGGTGAAAGCACCGATGGTGGTGATGTATGGATGATCGGAGCAAAAGCCATAAGCGGAGTTAAAGTATTGTTCAGCAGTAGATTCAGGTTTCTTGAGAGAAGCAGCATCGGCGCCACCAACAGTAGAATTAATGTTGCTATCCACCGAGTCTCCAAGCTCTGCTTCACGCTGATGTCTTCTGAGATATTCAAGCTCTTGCTGTTGTGCAGTGGCCATTATGTATGTATATTGTTTGTTCTGTTATTATTATTGTAAATTGAAAAGACGTGGTTTTTTGGTTCAGGGTTATGTAGTCTTCCCAAAAGTTGAAAGTGAAATAATATGAAACTGCTTGGGTCAAAGCTACTGTCAAAGATCAGTACCTAATCTTCGTCTTCGGCATATACACACTATAGTAATCGCCATTTAGTAAATTTTCTCATTTTGAAAAGTCAAATTTCGATCGACTGCAAACAGAAGCGGGTAATGCTATTTTGCGAAATGACAGTTATTTTGGCACGTGATCGCATCTCTGCGCAGAAAAAAAAAATTTTTTTTTTTCTTTTTTACTTTTTCTGCAGAAAACAGAAAAAATTTTTGTTAGTGAATATTACAACACACAGGCACTATAATACTATTATTATTACTACTCCAGCAGCCGATAACATCACTGCTACTATTACCAAATAAAACTCAGCTCACAAGGACGGTATAGTGTATTATAAAAAGTCAATATGAGAATTTACCAGTGCCATTTCTGCTCCTCTCCAGTTTACGTATGTTGTGCTGTTATCATTGTTGTATGATATTAGGTGATATTGGATGATTTGGGATTTACTATAGAATGGATGGAATTAGTAGGGGGTTGATTCAAAATGAGGTAAAATGGAAGCAACTACTCAGTCTCGATTTAAAGAAAATAGTTCTACAATGGAAATCGCAGTATCAGCTTGATAAAGATGAAAAGAAACGTTAAGTTGTTTAGAGATGAGCTTCATGCCAAGTAATGGGCTATATTATTGTACTATATTCAAGTTTTGCAAACTCATCGATTTTCAGAGATACATTCGTCAGCCTCAATAACCATTGATCTTCTCTTCAATCAATTTTCAGTTCATTTGTTTCAATGCCGTATTATTATCCTCATCTCATCTACTTTTTCTACTCTTTTTTTTTTTTTCTTAAGGTAGCGCATTTTACTAACTCCATTTTCTAGCCTGGTCATGGGATAATGTTTGTGCGTAATGATGCCAAAGAATTCAGATTTTGTCGTTCTAAATGCCACAAAGCCTTTAAACACCGTCGTAACCCAAGAAAATTGAAGTGGACTAAGGCTTTCAGAAAAGCTGCTGGTAAAGAGCTTGCCGTGGATTCTACCTTAACCTTCAGTGCCAGAAGAAATGTTCCAGTAAGATACAACAGAAACATGGTTGAAACCACATTGAAAGCCATGGAAAGAGTGGAAGAAATAAGGCAAAAACGTGAAAGAGCCTTCTACAAGAATAGAATGGTGGGCAACAAGGAAAGAGAATTGGCTAACGATAAGAAATTGGTTGAAGCAAACCCAGAATTGTTGAGAATGAGAGAAGTGGAGATTGCTCAAAAATTAGCTAAACAACAAGCCAAGGAAGAAAAGAACGCGCAAATTGCTGAAGACGATGAAGCAGAGCAACAACAAGCTAGTGAGGATGAAGCTATGGATATCAGTGAAGATGAAGAAGCTTCTGAAGAAAGTGAAAGCGAACAACATAAACAAAAGATTCTTCTCAAAAACAAGAGAAAGACCAAGAGACCACTCAAATTCAAGGCTTAAACAAGTTTGAATCTCCTTGTTCGTTCTTTAAAGGTTTTTTTTATTTCCTTTCCTTTCATTACGTTTTTTTTTTTTTTGAGTTGAAATTTGGCTTTCTTTTAATCTGGTATTGGTTTGTGTTCATTAGACTTTTGCTTCATGATTTATTAGTAAAAAAAAAATATTGGTATTTAATTGACAAAGTGGCTCTAATGAGCAGCAGCTTTGCTTGAGCTACGTGGCATTATTCAAATACTTTTGCATATATATGGCAGACCAGTCTTATTGAGCTGCTTATTACAATGAACTTTGTTCATTTTTCTTTTTTTTTTTTTATTTAATAAAAATATCTCTTATCTTTTTTATCACTATTTAGTTTTTGTCTATCTTTTTCTCATGTCTTTACCTTTTTATCCATTATCTTACCTTTTACTTCTGTTTGTTTTTTTATCCTGTATAGTTACTACCTGGTTAATTTACTTTTACTTGATTCAAAGAAACTAGGAGCATATTTTCTCTTAATGTAAACCATATGAACTATTGGTAGTCGAATAAAGTACTGACAATGTGATCCTCACTTTTGCAGCAAAAACTAAAGTGACAAACAAATGTTTAAAGACGTATGTTTGATGAATATACAAAAGTTCTATGAAATGTCTCGTTCAACATTTTTTTTTTTTTTCATTACAGACAATAATGGCTTTGCTTCGCTCAATCTTCGTTTTAGGCGAATATAAAGGGAACTGGGGTAATACACCCATTATATCTGTATTATCTCCATGTTAATGAAAAGGACCTCGATAGTGAATTTACCAAAATCAATATCTACTATACCTTACTAAAGCTATGCAATTACAGTTTAGATCTGTTATCTGATATTATGAAGACGGCAGCTATTTTGCTTTGTACTTTGTTAAATGAAAAGCATTCAAAGTGATTGACTGTATATTCTATAAATAATGCTTTGGAGCCAACTTTACGGCTTCTCATCCTCTTTTAATTCAATGTCCAGTTGTACAAGATATGTACTACGAGAAAGTTTATTTACAAAAGATGGTGTCAACGTAAATTAAAGGATAACATTTGTGTCTAAAGCTATATAACATGATTAATAACAGGATGTGCAAGATTTTATTTCGAAATAAGCAGAAAGTAAAAACACTTCAAACCAACAGTTTCACGAATTCACTTTTATCTCTAAGCACGCTTTTCTCAGGCACTTTTTTGAAAATCGCTAAAAATCCACCACCCATGGTTTTCACCGCAACTTTTGGTCTACACACTATACCCACTCTTTCTTCGCCGCTGGAAGCACTATCAGCTGTACTCTCAGCAGCAGCTGCGGTCTCAGCCGCAGTGGTAGAATCATCGCTAACAGAGTCTGGTGAGATTGTAGAAGCAGTAGCTGTAGTTGAAGAAGCTGCTTTTTTTTTAATCAAGCTCGTACGTAAATCCCATTCACGCATCCCTGCCCCAATACCTGGCATCAATTCAACTGCTTTGATAAAACTAAGTTTTATTTCACCCTTGGATCCATTAATTAGATTCAAAATGTCCAAAAATTGAGTTATGGAGGGTTGGAAAACAACTAATGGGGCATCAGGTTTAAGATGTTTGGAAATAGCAGCAATATGATCCACTGGATCTGGCATATCTAGGAAACAGCCGCTTAAAAACGGTTGATGTTTCTTCACTTGTTTTTCTTTCTCTCCTTCTGCCACGTCTGTTTCCTCGCCCTCTTTTGAGTCAACTTCTAAGCTAACACCAGAAGAAGCAACTTTATCGGCAATTTTCGATTCTTCCCACTTGGCCCATTTGGCAGCTTCACTATCAAGCCATTGCATTGGTCCTTCAACATGGTGAAATTCAACGTCGTCATAATATATTCCTCTGCGAAACCCTTTGACGTTTTTTTTAGCTCTATTCAAATGATTCAAATTACAATCCAATGAATGTAAGATTCCTCCGCGGAGCTCTTTGTCTTGGAAAAGCTTAGCGTAAGCATTAGCTGGATGTAAAAGCTTGCTTAGAGTTAATGTTAATGATCCGTGTCCCGCTCCTGCTTCGAGAAGCTGTACTGGGGGCTCCTCAAGTTGGTATTTGGTGGCGATGGCCTGCGTAGCAGGGCTGCTGGGACTGGCAGTAGAGGCAGTAGAGGCAGCATCAGGAGTATCAGTAGGACTGTTTGTAGTGGTTGTATTCGTAGCTGGTTCATTGGTCACAGGCTTGATGGCTGGATAATCAACATGAATATCCGCCAAAGTAGCAATAATAGCAGCATCCAAAGCATAAATTGGTTGTGCATCTCTTTTAGTCAATCTAACGTATTCTTCCAAAGTTGGATGAGTAATCACAAATGACGTTGGTTTCCGTATCTTTTGTTCTTTTGCCGATGTTTCTGTACCAGCATTGGCAACATCTTGAGCAGCAGCTTGCGCAGCTTGGACTTTTTGAGCTTTGGATTTGGAAAGCTGAGAATGTATTACTGTTCTTGGATCTGATCCTATGATTTCAGCATGATTAACATTGCCCTTTTGAGTTCCTAGGGTCTTGGATTCGTCAAGAGAATCAATGAGCCAAATGTTGTCTGGACGGTTGATTTGTCGTACGAGGGCATTATCGCCTGGGCGGAAAGCGTTGGTAGAAACAGCCCTTTTGGCATGAGTGAGTAAAAAGCGGGTCCTTATCATTTTTTTTTTTTTTGTGAGTAATTTTGTGACTTTGTGGTTGGCTGTGGTGGAAGCTGTTAAATGAGTAGTTATTTCTGGAGATGATGTTGAAAGATGAAAATTTTCGGAGCGTGCGACTCCGGATTTGGTTTTTCTGCATGTTTGGATTAGCGAAAGCTTCGGGAAGCCATTTCTGCTGCTTCGATTGTGTGTCCACCGAGCAGTCCATGGGAAACCCAGGTTTCTGGCCTTTTGTTTTCAAAAAAAAAAAAAAAAACGCCCTCTTGTTTCCTACAAAGTGCTTTATCTTCTACTTCTTACTGTCTCCTATATCTGTCGTCTTTCTGCTTTTAGTTACACTCTTCAATGGAACTCGTGGTGGACCCAGCCAGTCTCGATAAACAGTTCCCCAGAGCATCAGCAAAGCACACCGTACGAGTGCGAATGCTCGCCATGGTGGAATGGTACTCGCCTTCAGAACAAGCAGTAGGTCTTACTGCTATCCCCACAGTGATAAAAAATGCCAGCACTGTGCTGATTCTGCTTGCCAATGTTGAACCAGCGACTTTAAGTCCAGAAACAGTGATCCGTGGTCAACTTGTGGAGGCTTGCGGTTTCTACGATGGCAATGAGGTGCTACTTTACCTGCTTAAGCCACTCGATAACGAAGGATTCAGCGACCCAGGGCTTGTGGAGATGCTCCGGAAGCACAGCTGCTTGCCTCTGCTCAATCACAAAGGGTGCTAGGGGCTGTATTGCCTGTTGTATTGTATGGCAGAAGGTGGGATAGTTAATAGCTGATGTACAGCCTCTTTGCCGTGTAGACGAGGGTGGACACGTGCCCTGGGGCGTTCAATTTCAGGCAGGAAAAAAAACAAAATCACCAAATCAAATCCACACAGAACAGTGGAAATCAGTGAGTGATGAAACACTTCATTCAGCCAGTGTGTTAATGGAGTATAGTACGCCGTACTTGACAATATCCCATTTCCCATCCATACCTCCTTTTGCCATTCATAGCGCTTTCTTTTAGCTCCTTTCTCATCTTAAGCCCGCCCCAATTGCTACCACTATTGGCCGCTTTTCTTCACTTTTAATCGGCTCTTCTGCTATCCGCATTCCGACCCTTCCATCAAAATCAAACTCTAGCAAAATAACTCCAGTAAATAACACACCACCACCACCACCACTATGACCACCTACGAGAAAATCGTCAAGGGCGCTACAAAGATAAAGGTGGCCGCTCCCAAACCAAAGTACATTGAGCCTATTCTTTTGGCCACCTCGCACCATGAAGACTTTCGTACAGTGATGCGCTACCTCCAGTTGCGCCTTCATGACAGCGCATGGTCGATTGTTTACAAGGCCTTGATTGTCCTTCATATTATGATCAGAGAAGGTGAAAGAGACATTACACTTTCCTACTTGAGTCGCAATCCTGAAATGCTTAATGTTGGACACATTGCTAGTGTCAACTCAGACACTCGGTCCCTTCTTAGATATGCCAAATATTTGCATGCCCGTGCTATGGGATTTGAAATCACTGAGTTGGACTATGTTAGAGATGAAAGAGTGAATAATAGCTCATTATCTTCATCTTATAAAAATAGAGACACTGCTACTTCTGGCGGAAGATTGAGAACCTTGTCTATCAATAAAGGTTTGCTACTTGAAGTGGAAAGTGTTGAAAAGCAAATAGAAAGTTTACTCAAATGCAAATTCCAAGAAGTCGAAGTCAACAATGACATAATTTTGACTGCTTTCCGTTTGTTAGTTAATGACTTGTTGGCATTATACCAATCACTAAACGAAGGGGTTATCAATATACTAGAACATTATTTTGAAATGGATAAACCAGATGCAACGTTATCTTTGAAAATTTATAAAAAGTTTGTCAAACTAACCGTGGATGTTGTCAATTATTTGCGTACTGCTAAACATTTAGAATATACCACAAAATTGCATGTGCCTACAATTAGACATGCTCCTACCGCTTTAGCTGATAGTTTGGAAGAATATTTAAATGATGCTGATTTCGAAGCAAATAGAAAACAATACCTAGCTGAAAAAGGCGCCAAAACTGGTAAAGATGACGTGCTTACCAGATCCAAAAGTAGAAGTGCAAGTGGTAATACCGTTAGAAAATCTTCAGCTAGTAATAATGGTAATAAGAATCCTACTAATAGCAATGACAAACCGACTAATAACAATTCTGCCAAGAATGCTGATAATTTAGTAGTCCAGTCAACAGGTTATAATCCATTTGCTCAGCTAGTACAAAAACAGCAAGCGCAGTCACAACTTCCTGCCCAGTCTCAGGCAACTGTTCCTCAAGCTCAGCCTCAACCAGTGGTATCTCAACCTCAATCTGTTCAACCTCAGCAGATACAGCCACAAGCTACGGTTATCCATCCGATCATATTTCCACAACAAACCCAATTTGCATTGCAACAACCACTGCAACAACCACCACAACAGCAACAGCAGTTCATAGCTCCTCTAACAACCGGACAGCAAATATTTGGTGCTAATGGACAATTTGTCAATGGTCAAATCCAGCAAGCTCAACAACAACAACAACCACAATTGACAAATTTTGTTCAATCTCAAAATGGGCTTGTACAGCATAATACACATAATCCATTTGCAGGAGCTCAACAGCCTTTACAACAGCAACAGCCTCAGCAGTTTCAGCAACAGCAAGGGCAGCCTCAAATACAACAACAAAATAGTCATATTCAACCATTATCGACAGGTTTTGGATTTGGTAACTTTACCGGTGCTGGAAGTGCAAATGGTACAGGCGCAGGTGGTTTTCAAGGCAGAAATTCTGTTATTGATACAGCTGGTTTGTCCAATGGTACTACTGGAACTTCTAATTCCATTACGAGCAATTCTAGTGTTAATAATACCGGTGGTGCTGCTGCTTTAGGTAGAAGCAAATCAGTAAATCCATTTTCTTTAGGTAATTATACCACTGGCACTGCTCTTTCATCAGCAAAAAATAATCCATTCACGTCTGCTAATGTTTCAAAAGGTTCTACTAATAATCCATTTAGCACAAGTAACGTCAGCACCACCACCACCACCAATGGCAATGGAAGCGGATCAATAGTGTCACAAACTACAGGCGTTAATCCATTTGCTCAAAATAATAGCCAGTTACAACAACAGCAACAACGACCATTGAAACCGCAGCCAACATTCGGGGGACTAGAAAATTTGGCCACGGTGCCAGTTTTCCCAGAAACTCAACAACTGTTTACTCAACAGCAAAGTTTACAAAATGCTCAAGCCCAGTTAAATCAAGCTAAAAATCAATTATGGCAACAACAGACTGGTCAGTTTCAACAACAACAACAACAACAACAACAACAACAACAACAGTTTGCTCAACAGACTGGTCAGTTTCCACAACAGCAACAACAACAGCCATACTATAATCCTAATGTTGCCAGTTTGATTTGATATGATTATTTATTCT
>JXWR01000674.1_pt1 | contig 10430 bp, 5 predicted proteins | sample 315541 | NCBI WGS metagenome assembly JXWR01 (sample SAMN03273951, study PRJNA271842) | soil metagenome | isolation source: rice field ambient CO2 | place: India: CRRI Experimental farm Cuttack,Odisha-753006 | collected 2013-12-17
TGCGATCTATGCATGATGGCAGATCTTCGGCACCGATCCATTCAACTAATTACAATTATAGGAGATGAAGGATAAAAATCAGTCTAATTGATGTAATCTAACATGAATATAAGCATGTATATAAAGTTATTGTGGGCATATAGTTGGCGCAAACTACCGTAAGTTTGTTTATACAGAAGTGTCTTCGGAGCCTTAGCGATGACCTCCGAGTCGAATCCACACAACTAGCGAAGTAGAATGCTCTAATCACCCCCTCCTCGGATAACTCTGGAAGCATCTGCTTTGACAGTTATTTTGAGTCTCGGTTGCTTCATTTTAAATAAAAAGAAAAAATTTTTGTAGGTTGACTATAAAATCATATCAATTTGAATTTATTTGTTCAATGGAGCCTTGATCCAGTTGCTGGTGAACTTAAGTCCCTGAGAATTAATAAATACCTGAGCAATAGGACATTTAGCTTCAGTAGTCTCTCTCAACTCTTCAAACTGCTCATCATTAGCATCAGTCTCTAACTCATAGTTCACAGTAAGAGACTTTGTAAGAAACCCAGGGTATTTGCCCTTGGTGTTGTCAAGGGTGGCCAAGTCGGCTTCAATATCGATCTTAGCCTTACCAACATTGATTCCTAAGTCCTTGGCCACCAAGTTTGCGGTGATGTTCTGGCATCCGGAAACTGAAGAAAACAAGTGGTGGATTGGGTCAGGAGCAGAATCGTTACCACCGAGTGCCTTGAATAAATCGTTTTTGATTTGGTGGGACTCAATGCCTTCACCAAAGGTTTTCAATTCTTGAACAAAGCCATTGGCAGTACCTGTCAAGTTGACTTTCAATGCTTGAGCAGCAGGAGTGGAAGAGAAAAATCTAGCGGCTGGTCTGTAAGCAGCTGGTGAAACCAATTTTCTGTTAAGAGTCAATCTGAACATTATGGATAAGTGACGTGTTTGGAATATATGACTGGTAAAGAATATGGAAAATAGTAATAGAATAAAGCAATAACGAGTAAAGCGGGGAAGACAAAATTAACAATATATAAATTTAAATGAGATAAAAAATGAAAACCTCAGACAAAACGGTATTAAAGGAAAAAAGTCGGCTAAAACCCTATTTATAAACAAAAAGACAAATCCAGAGAATGTTTTAACTTGGCTATAGCTTGTTCACCCCATTATGGTTGGTAGTACTGTTACTGCCCTATTTTTCTTTGCAATTTTCGCTGTCCTGCATAACGCATTGCTAACTAAAAGTAAAACAATAGCGAGCGAGTAATCATTAGAGCTGAGGATCGGAGGCAATCTTACTGTGGCACACCAACACACCCACTCTGCCAGCTACTAGCCAATCAGTGGCAGAGAACTTCAAGCTTCACCGAGAGCAGTAACAGTTGCTTCCCTTGTCTTTTTGTGAGACTCTAAAATCTCAATATAGCTCTGTGTGCACTAGCTCTGTGTGCACTAGCGTTTCTTCAGAGACGTGCTCAAGCCAAGTAAATGACAAAAGTTGTAATTTGCAAAACTGTGGTTCATGTTGTAGGCAGTATGCAATGCATCCGAAGGCGCACTGAGGGCATGGGACCCAGCGGAGATGCAATCGGCTGCATGATATCGGGATTGCACGATGACATGTGCCAGTGGCTGATTGCCGCGGTTTTGTGGCTGTTTAGTGTTCTGTGCAACCGTTTGCAGGATCATCAAAAACCAAAGAAGACTTAATCATCGTCAACCTTGAGTCTGAAGACAGTCCCTACAGTGCTCTATCGCTGTTGATTGGCGCTACTTCCCGGAATCACAATGCCCGCGCTACTATTATGCTATTATATAATGTTCTCTACAATGATGATGTCAGCACATCGCGAACTGCGAACGCCCTTCTGTTTCTATTATATTTCTATGCTACACTGATACACTGTTACAAAGCGTAGTGTACGTTTCAAATCAGACCATGACATGTGATGTTGAGCAACGACCGGCAGCCAACAAGAGCCTCGAGGCTTCGGAAAGCAAGAAATTGGCCGATTTTTGTCAAATTGGCCAGAAAGCGAGAGTAGTGCCAGATACTTGTACGCTCAGTACACGCTACTGCTATTACAAGTGGGCAGCACCCTTTTCTCTTGTAAAATTTGTAAGAAAAGTTTTATTCACATTATAAACACCATAAATAAGATACTAGGTCAAATATTTACTATATCTTATTTCTTCAAAGGAGCATTGATCCAGTTGTTGTTAAACACCTTGATGCCAGAGGTGTTGAGGAACACCTGAGCCACCGGACATTTGGCTTCGGTAACCTTTTTCAACTGGGCAAACTTAGCATCATCAGCATTGGTCTCTAATGTGTAGTTCAAGGTAAAAGAACTAATGTTAAAACCAGGATACACCCCTTTAGCTTTTTCCACTGGCTCCAACTCAGCCTGGATATCAATAGTAGCTTCACCGGTCTTGATCCCTAAATTTTGAGCTACTACTTGAGCAGTCAAGTGCTGGCATCCAGAAAGACTGGAAAACAAGTGTTGGATTGGGTCTGGGTGGGCATCTGAGCCGCCAATGTCCTTAAAACCGTCATTTTGAATAACGTGTTGTGTACCACCAACTGGCTTCAAAGTTTGCTGGAAGCCAACTGCTTTTCCCTTCAAAGCCACTGGAATACCATTTCTAATGGCTGAGGATGAGAAAAAGCGGGGAGCATTTTTCAAGAAAAGTTGGCCAGTGGTTGGCTTGAGGGCAGATTGAGTGAGCAATTTTTTGGTGATGGTGGTTCTAAACATTGTGAATATTAGATGTTTTGGTTGAATGCAGCGAAGTATTACAAGAGCGGCTATCTTTTTCTTAAGTGTGCTTGGATTGTGCGAGAAGAGATTACTCAAGACGTAAAACGAGCGGGAAAGGCATTCTTTATACAGCAGTACAACAGTGAATCACCTTGGCACATCCGTGTCCTTAGATGCCCCACCCCCGAGAGAACAGAGGTAAGCAGCAGCAGCAGCAGCAGCAGCAGCAGCAGCAGCAGCAGCAGTGCATCACTGCCTAACTGAAAACCCATAGCTGCTAACCAAGTTCGTCTACAGGCATTGGGCAACCTCGCCGCCGACTCCCCCGATTTATAATACCGACTGCATCTGCTGCATAGCTTTGCTACTGGTTGCTATTATTGCAACTGTATTATTTATGTGCCTCTCGGACATAACACGCACAATCAATTAGTAATGTAATTTTAAGAATATGCGGTATATACGATTTTCAGGCTTTTGAACTCCGTTGTCGCCAATTTTGTTGGTTGTTATTTGATAACCGTCGTACCTCCATTATTCTGGACCCTGTGGCAGTTTCTCAGGGACCTCGTGCGCCTCAGCTTGGTCCCCAAAATGAGTCATTTGATGCATTCAGCACTATATATATATAAAAAAAAAGGACTTGATACAATACCTACTTGCTTGGATTTCAATATAGAGCCGATAAATAAGAAAAATTATGTTGGAATTGCACCATTTGGCATCATAGACTCAGTTTCCCCCATGTAGAATTTCTAAAATGCACTCTGAGACAGATACGATCAAAAAAAGAAGAAAAAAAAACTTAGTACCCTTACTATGGCGTACAACATCAAAGCTTTCGCAAAAGTATTTGACCAGAACCCAAATGTGCGAGAAGTGAAGTAATTAAATAGATTAAAGGGGTGAGTAAAATGATTTCAATTTCATAACTTGGCTGCGTTATAACAAAAGGTAGTACCCTTCACTACTACCAGAGAAACTAGCCATACCAGTGATGCTCAGAGACATATCCTTAGGTATGAGTAGAGAATCTAGTCGCCATACTCCGATAGATGCCACTATCTAAATTTTACCCTTTGATGCACTTCTGTTTGTCATCGTTACTATACCTGTGTAAATTGTGGAGATCAGGAACCAAGGCACAAACATCTTCTAGAATGTGAAACAAAACAACACAAGTGCAGATACGGCACCCAGGATGATTGATGTTATCAAAGGTGCAAATTTCATTGTTTATAGAATTCTTTTTCCCAAGAAAAAAGAATTTTTGTTGTGCAATTTCGAATATAAAAGTTCCCCAATTGTGAGATTATGAGGCTCTTACTATGCTGTTCTCAAAAATAGATAGCGTATTATTTTTTAGAATGAAATAATTGTGTTTCAGTAAAAGGAGTTTTTTGATATGGATGAAAAAATGATTGAATGCTTGAGCAAATGTACATTGACGAAATTGAATAGATATATAATCATCAATGCCGCACTAAAACAAGAAGGCCGAATGTTACACAAAGCGTTTCTTTTTCTCCTAATGACATGGCACACAGAATTATTTTGTTTTGCAATAAATAAGGTCAGAAAGAAATTCATTATACTTTTTATCAATTATATATAGTAAAATGAGTTCATCTTGCTTTTTTTTTTTCACACACAATATCGATTGAAAAAAAAAAGTGCACGTTCTTTTAAAAATAAGATAAAGAAAACCCAAAAGGGCAAAACAAATTGTGTTATTGACTGTTTAACATATCTCTTCCATCACTTTATACAGGGGAAAGAAGGAAGCGATAGCGCCACTAGTAGATTCACAATTTTCAGGACAATAGGATGGATTGTCGGAAATATATGGATTAAATTGCCTATAATAACCGTTATCAATTGAGTATTGTTGAACAAAAATGTAAAGAGACACTATGGCCGAGTGGTTAAGGCGAGACACTCGAATATTTTAAGGTTCGGGGTATGTCTTGGGATCTCCCGCGCAGGTTCAAATCCTGCTGGTGTCGTTATGTTTTTGGATTCTATTCACGAATTTTTTTCTGTTTTTGACGTCTTTAATAATAGCTGTACTTTACTCAAACATTGCGTGCCAAAAAAAAAAAAAAAAAAAAACATTCTATGCTTTAAATAGTATCTCTTAATATACTGTGCAATTTAAGTAACATTTACTATCAGCGGACCAGAGCTCCAGCAAAGCTTTACATTGTGTTTTATCGTAAAAAACATACTAAAATTGATTAACTTTTTATTTACAAGAAATATAAAAATACAAACGACAATTTGAGCAGTTAGGTGCCTTTAGCTGTTGATAGGTAGCTTTATAACGCCACCATAAACCAACAATGTGAGCACACTAACTTCTTTGTTATGAGACAGTTTTGACACCGGTAGCTGCAGCGAGAAGTTTGAAGTATGCTTCTTAAAGTAAACTTTTCAATTTGAGATGTTCTCTTCGAAAATTCATAACGGATCACTCTTGGCCCAAACTTTGACAAAACAAAGTTCTTAAACATAAATTTTATAAAATTATGATTGGATGGAGTCCTTGAGGACCAACTGTCTAGAATGACGGTCAAATAAATTGAAAACCTCTTGAACGCTTAATTTCCGTGGATCGGCTTCTATGGTCTTTTTGTCCTCTTTGACAAACATGTTAGTATTTTCATCAAAATAATACAACAACAGAATATATATGAATAATTGCTCTCTCATATTGGTAAAATGCTATGGTGCCTGTCAAGGAACTATACTTACTGAACGTCACTTTTATTATTGGATCCACTTTGGCACTATTGGTCAAAACTTGGTTATCTATGGCACAAACACCTTTTAATGACGGTGGAATGTTAGATAAGAACACTCTTGCAACTTTGCCTGTAAAAGATAAAATGTTAGTCCTTACTCTGTGAATATGCCATATTATTCCAGATTTCCGCTTAGTTGATTTGCCAGTTCTCGGAATGTTTGAAGCTGTTAGTGGTACATACCATCCTTGTTAAGCGGGTTGAACTTGACCACTACTTTGGTGAAATATTTGGTAATCATATTGTGCTGAAGATATGTGTTTAGTATGCGTATATTGTGCTGCTATCTGCTACTGCGCCGCGGCTTTGTAGTTCATCTGTGTTGAAAGCTTCCTTCTAATCATGAAATTTTTCGATATTTTCCCGCAGCAAACTGCTTTGCAAAACTCTATATTACCCGGACGAATTGAGCACATCACGATGCTGTTAATTATAATCAGCGCCTTGTAGATGTCTCCACCCCACTCACTGAGACTTTCCCCTCAAACACACAAATTACACAATCTTGTCTGACCAAGAACCAGATTGTCAACAGAATGAAAAGCATATTTTGTTTGGTGTGGGCTGCGCTCGTTGCCAGCGTGCTTGCCACTGGCTTTTACCAAAACACTGACGTTTACGAACTCGCACCCGACAGCTTCGATGAGGTGGTATTAGGCACCAACTACACATCGATTGTGGAATTTTATGCTCCATGGTGTGGTCACTGCAACAAATTTAAAGGCGCATACAAGAAAGCTGGTAAATTGTTGAAAGATTTAGTGAATGTTGCTGCGGTAAATTGTGACTTGGAGATCAATAAACCATTATGTGCCAGATATCAAGTCCAGGGGTTCCCAACGGTGATGGTATTCAGACCTCCAAAGTATTCTCCCAAAAGACCACCACAATCTAAGGCCGAGGCTAAAGTTGCTTTCGGTAGTGAAAATTATCAAGGTGAAAGAAGCTCAAAAGGATTAGTGGAATTTTCCCAATCTAGAGTAAAGAGTTACGTTAAAAGAATATTTGACACTAATGTGCTTCACAAATTTTTGAACAGTGACAAGAGCAGAGTGAAGGTGATATTGTTGACGGACGCTAAAAAGAAGCCTAGTTTGTTTTTGAAATCGTTGGCAATTGACTATTTGGGCATTGCGGATTTTGCCTATTTTGATGCTAAAGGATCGTATCCTGAAGAAACCATCCTTGAGTCAATAGGATTAAAACCTTCAGAGGTTGCAAAACCAATGTTTTTAGTATATTCTAGCGAAACTGGTATCCAAGAACCAAAAATTATCAAGGGCCACTTATCCAAAGAAAAAATTGCTGATTATATGAGCACGAATTTTGGCATTACGCCACACGAAGGTCCTGGCAGCAAGAGATTCAAGTTGTTGAGTTTGCTTAAAAAGGGGAATACTCTCAAGCAGGCAAAGAAGGCTGTTAAAAAGACTGACAAGCAGTCCAAGAAGAAACAAGAAGTTCACGATGAACTTTAGTCGTTTGGTGAATGTTTCGTTCTGAAAATCGCATTGATAATTGATGTGCAAAACTCTTTTAGTTAGCTTATACATCTTACAAGAAATAGCATAAAACTAATACTATAATTTTTAAAGCACTCTGAACTCTGCAATGATATGAGAAACTCGTAAAAACAATATCTATAGGCGTAGATGTTGTTATACGTCTTTTTATAGAAGTTTTGTGGGGGCGGAGATGGCGATTTACCCTGCGCGGATGAAAAAAAAAAAATTTTTTTTTTTACTTTTTTTTTCCGTTTTGATGCAATATAACCTACAGAGTCTCTCTCCTGTATCGCCGACTTTCTTTGATTCGCACTGATGAGTTTATTACTGATATTATATTAATTGTATTTTTTATCACTCAATTTGTTTCCCACCTACAATTTTTCAGATTCTCTGTCTTACTCATTTTCATTTGAGATATACTATAGTCCTACAGAAAGTTGTTCTATTGATCATCATTAAATCATTCAGCTTACCATCCGTTAAACTCAAATAGCTTCTCCAGTTTCTTTATTCTTCCCTTCCCTCCAATTGCTCTACAATAACTCAAGACTACAATGTTTGATTCATCATCCAGTTTCGCACAAAATTACTTGTCAAATGATGACAACAACACCAACTCATGGAGAAGTCCTTTAGGGTAAGTCTCCGGCATTACGCAAACAAGTCGTTTATTAACTACATCGTTATTTTATTACTTTTCTTGTTCTTTTACTAACACAACTCTGTCTAGAACTACCTCAAGCATAACAAATGGTCAACCCACAGTTCAAAAGTCTAAATTTTTTCAAGATATAACGTTGTCTTCGTCGCCGGCCGCTACTAATGGCAGTGGCAACGGTTCCTCAAAGTCAAGCAATCGTGGTGCCCGTTTTCAAAGAAAAGATCCTGCACAAATAGCCAGAGCAAGCGTGTCTGAATTGCTTCCTGACGCGCATGTGCTACCATATACATGGACTATATATTACCATTCAAGAAAAAACCGTACTCTTGTTAGACCTGAAGATGGAGTACAAGGAGAAAATTCAGAGAGTTTTGTTGATTCAGAGTCTACTACGAAACAGCCAGATCCGGCAGCATCAACAACCACAGTAACAGCAGCAGACCCAAATGCGGATCCAAATGCAGATCCAGCCGCTCCTCTTTCAACATCAGTGGACTCGTATTTACAAAAGACCACTGAGATTGAGTTTCCCGAAGTCGGCACTAAGGATGTGTTTAATGGATTGCAAAAAACCACAGTGAATATTGCTTCCATGGAGCAACTTTGGGAAGCCTTAACATTGATTAGAAGAGCAAACGAGTTGCCATACGGATCTGAACTTTTTATATTCAAATCAGGAGTGGAACCAGTTTGGGAAGACAAGATCAATTCCAAAGGTGGTAGATGGAGATTCAAATTTTCTCGTAAAGTTCCATACCAATACAATAGCAACATCAGTGAACATTCCAAGGAAACTGATCTTGAGTTTCGCCAACTACGGAAAAGAAATGCATTAGTTTGGGAAAGATTAGTGTTGAGAATTCTAGGTGGATCTTTGATTCCTGAAGACAATATCAATGGTGAATTAGTGATGAATGATATTTCCGGTTTGGTTTTAAGTATAAGACGTGATGAAGATATAATCACTGTTTGGAACACTAACCTTTGTTTTGACAGAGGAGTACAAGATCATTATTTTAAATCCATATTGAAAAGCAACCCATCTTTGAAAAACCCACTTAACAACAATGACGACACTAACACTAACGAAAATTCCGAGCAGCAACAACAACAGTTACAAACTCCACAGAAAAAACCAATTCTTTTCAACGAAAAACGCTTGTTATGCAGTGCCGTATTAAGCACTATTCGTGAAGTAGATCAACTCCTTAAGGGATCAGATATCGCCACTACCAGAGATGTTGGCTCTACTCAGCGTGTAAGTGGGGTCAACTTTGAATACAAGTTTCACAATGATACTTCTAATAACAATTCCGCTGGCAGCAACGCAACTCACGACTCTAATAGAACTGATGGTGATAACAGTCACAATAATAGCCATCATGGCAGTGGCCATCATTACAACCATCACAACAATCATAATAATCGGAACAATTCCAATCACAACAACAATTCATCAAATAGAAGATACAATAAATATCACAACAACAACAACAACAACAACAACAATAATAATAATAATAATAATAATAATAATAATAATAATAATAGCAATAGCCTCCCTGGACAAAAGGGCTACTCCACATACAACAATAACAACAGCGAGCAAGAGCTTTCTGGAGAATTGAGCACTTCCGACGCTAGCAAAATATTTGATTCTGGATCTTTCGCAAATTTAGGAAGAAGAAGAAGATTGAATAAAAATGGTGAAAATGGTGATGAACCAAGAAATTTAATGTCACTTGGATCTAAAAGGAGATTACAAAATTTACAAAGAAATAATAGTAATACTAGTGTTAATAGCAATGGTTCTTCTAGACCGTCTAACGGTAATAATGATAATGCTTAAAGGAAAAGAAATTATGTGGTTAATTAATTAATTTCAATTTTTATGAAAATTAACGACCAATAAAATGCATCTTTTTATTAATGTTTTGAGATTATATTTTGTAAGATGTTAGCTATTGAAGGCAGTAAAAAACAAGCTTTTGATTATTAAACCTGTTTGAAAAATGTTTGCTAATTTGTACGCAATGGATTGCCATATCTTATCAGTGTAGTGTTTTTACACTTGGTTTAGCAGGTTTACTGTTTACTTAGCCATTAACCCATTTTGTGATATTGCGGTATATCCATAAGGTACTTAACACTCCACGCTAAACTTAGGGGACCATTCGTCTAAATATTTTGGAAAGGCACATGTTGAAGAATAATATTTAAGCTGGTAAGCTATTATAGAAGCAGTCATCTTATGTCTCACCGCGCCTCTCTGAAAAATGTGACACGCGTATATGCAAACCGCAAAAAAGGTCAAAAATACAAAAAGAAAAGTAGTAGGAATTTTATCCAAAGTGCTCTCGTTGTAATTCATGGGTCTGCATACTTTGGTTAGCAGTGGCTATACTTCACCATAATAGCTTCCGTCAATGATTGGCAAATTACTTCAAATTTTCACTGTGTATGCGAACGCCAATCAATTTGCAGTTTTCTCTGGCGCGGCCGCAAAATCATTGATAAATTTAAAATTCTGTACCTAAAGAGAAAAGTAAAAGGCATAAAATACAAAAACGGATAGTTTTTTACATATCTTTTCATTCAAATATATAACAATATACTGTAATTTCATTCGCTTGTAAAATGTAAAAACGCTAACTTTAAAAGTGAAGCCCTTCAATTTTTTTTTTTTTTAAATA
>JXWR01001842.1_pt1 | contig 10429 bp, 4 predicted proteins | sample 315541 | NCBI WGS metagenome assembly JXWR01 (sample SAMN03273951, study PRJNA271842) | soil metagenome | isolation source: rice field ambient CO2 | place: India: CRRI Experimental farm Cuttack,Odisha-753006 | collected 2013-12-17
TTAAAAAAAAAAAAAAAAAAAAAGTTAAAAAAAAAAAAAAAAAAAAAAAAAGAAAAAAAAATAGTCAAAAACAGATGAGTGGTAAAAAATAACTTTGATATTTTTTTTTAAAAAAAAAAAAACTTTTTTTTTTCTGTCATAGTACTACTAGTGCTAAAAATAGCCGTTTTTAGCGATGTATGCTTACCCTTCTTCCTCCACGCTTTTGGTTCACGCTCGAGGCTTGGAACCCTTGCTGCTTCGTTTCTGACCTCTCTTTTGGTGCTTTCTTGGCTGTTGCAGGGCTCTGGATCGAAGCTGAAGGACATTCCCAACAGTAATTTCTTCCCCCTCAAACTTCTTTTTTTTTTTTTTTGAACTGAAAGAATATATTACAATAGCGTTTTATAAACAAGATAAGAGTCCAATATTTTTTTCCTTATCAGATATTCCAACATAAATAACATCATTTCAAAACAAAAGCAAAATGCGGACCAAAATTGTTTCTCTAATTTTTTTGGCATGCACTCAGATAGTTATGGCCGACACTCTTGTTAAAGATGGCAGCCCATTCAAGGACTTCGCACTTGCTGCGAGACCGTACTGGAAGCTTTCACAAATGCAAGGTCAAGATACCTGTTGGCCAAGCTATGCTACAAATAGCAGTGACAAAGTTGTTGCTCCAGCAGAACTAAAAGCTTGGCCAGAAGCTGCAGGTGGCACTTGCCCAAAAACAAACACTTCATTCCCAACTTATTGGAATGCCAAACAATGTTCTGAAGATGAGATTAGAGTTCATTACAGCCTTTTCTTTGTCAAAGATGGCTTCAAGTTTTTAGATTCTGAACTTTTCGGCCACAGTTACGACTGGGAAAGAATCATTGTAATTTACAAAAGAAACACCACCAACGGCGACAAGAATTGGCATAGAGATACCGCACTTTTGTCTCAACATAACGGATACGGAAAATACAACTGGGAAGATTTGAAAACTTCTCAAGAGGACGATTTGGACAATTTGGGCAGCAATAATGACCACCCTACCATTTACACTGCTTGGGCTAAACATTCAATGTATCCTGATGCCCACACTTCTGCGGCTTCCATTTACGATGAGTTAACCGACCTAGCTTATAGAGATGATCATTACAAACACTTTAATACCCCAGATGAATTGATAGAAGTGGCTCAAAAGACCAAAATCTGGGACATTATGCAGAATTATAAAGGCTGGGGTCATGCCACTTCCACTCCACCAAGCGTTTACGATTCTATTTGCTCCGCTGATTCCAAAAAATGAGCAAGATGATCGATAGTTACAGGCCAATAAAAATGTAGCCTTCTTCTATTTTTTTTGCTCTATTGCAACATTTCTCTTAAATGTTTGCCTTTGAATTGTTCATGTTTTATTCTTATTGTATTTCATCACAATATTTGGTAAATGTTACATCCATTGTTTCGCTACAGTTGTCTTCTTTTTAATTCCAGTTTTTAATTTTTTGTCATTTTATAGTTAGTTTTGTTTTTCTTATTTTTTTAGGATATTATGTACCATTTTCTTTAATAAATCTCAATAACAGGTTTATGTTTTTTCTTTTGACTAATATCAAGTGCACCGGTACTTTTGTGGCATATGTAGAATTTGCGACATCAAAAACTTTCTCATAGTAACTTTTAACAGATATGCTCGTTTTTCAGATGCGCAGCAAAGACAATAAATTGATTATTGGATCTATATTGACTAGTAATGTGCACTCTTTGACCATATGTCTGCTCTGTCCTTTAACACATTTTTTTTTATTTTTATTTTTATTTTTATTTTTATTTTTTTATTTTTTGTCATGATTGTGATATTGTTGCAGATTAAGCGATGACATAAATTGATAAATTACCAAAAATGAAATACGCGCTTAATTGAATGCAATCGCGATTTTCTCTCGCATGCATATGAAAAGGAAAAACGGTGAATTAAAAGCATGGATCTCGTAAATTACTTAGCACAAAAATACGAGAGTGCTCACTTACACTTTAAAATAACAGTGTGATCAAAAATGTCAAGATTATTACTACATGTGTAAACAAATGTTTAGACCTATTTGCAATACAATACTGGTATTCGTTTATTTGGAGCATTCTTGATGCTATGCTCCGACCAGGAAAATCAACGAGCTCAATAAAAAAAAGGTTTTTTAAAAAAAAAGTTTTTTTTATTAAGCTTGAAGTTTAACGAGACAGTGCCGATTTTGTAAGTTTTGAACTGTCAATTGTTATTGTGACAAAACCGGCTTTAAAATAATAGACATATTGTTCAAATAAGTAACTCTGTTGAAGCCTGCTTATTCCAGAGTTGTCTAAAGGTAGTCCACATTATATATTAGTAGACACTAGATTATATGTGCTGACTGTGTCTAGCAAAGCTTTATCAGCGTTTCTATATCACAAGAGTGTTCACTCCATTTGTAACTTCATCTACTACCTCTTTTGATTCTTGATTATCATTACTCTTTGTTTCTATTTCAGGTTTTTCTTCCACTATTTCGTCTCTCACACCTTTATCTTCAGCACTTTCTCCCTCATCTTCTTCAACCTCGCCCTCTTCATCTTCGTCTTCATATTCTTCACTATCACTAGGTGGCAAACCTCTATTTGTATTGCCCACAAGCCACACATCATCAGTTTGTTTACGTAACTTTCTTTCTTCGTGCTCTTTATCTAGCTTATCTAACCAAGCTTCCTCAGCTTTTTTCACACTATCTGAATCAGTACATTGCTGATAGATCTGTATCAACTCTGAGTTAATATCCAAAAATGTGGGGCCCCAAGAAAAATTCTCCAATAACTCAAGAGCCCAATCCTCATGCCCCACAATTGCAAAACATGCAGCTAAAGCCTCCACACAATTCAATCTCCATGGCTTCCCGTAATTCACCGGATTTGCAGCAATCAAATATGGTAGTAATCTTTCATGTCTACCACTAATCTTTCCAAAAGGAATCTCATCAAGACGAGCCCAAGAACATTCAACAACCGCAGCACCTTGTTCTTCTGCAACCTCTCTATCGTTTGGACACACCACACCTTTCCCGTTAGGTGTGACTATTATACCGTTGAATTTTTGGCCAACACGCAAATCTCGTATCAAGCCTAATCTTTCAAGCTTTTTACCGCTGCATCTTTTTGGATCACAGTGGTTGAAATCCCACATTGCTAGTTTTGTAGGGAACTTGGTAGTGTTGACGGCACTGGCATGGTGATGATGATGTTTCCTGGAGTTATGTCCATTGCTGTTTTTGGCATTTGAACTTTTGCCAGTACTCTTAGAGCCTCTAAAGTCATCTCTGTCCTTGTTCTTCCCTTTTCCCATCTTGGAATCTCTGAATATATGTCTTTCTATGTAATATGCTATATTTTGTAGCTCGTTTACTGTATATCGAGAAGACTAAAAATTTTCTGTATATATTAGCATGCATCAAGCATTATGAGCCATGGCGGAGATGATAGCAGCGCTCATAACTCAAATCAAAACATATATAGAGAAGTGATGATTTCTAGATAAACATCAAGACTGGCTTCATGGCATTTAACGCCTGTAAAAAAACCTTTAACGGCTTATTTGCTCTTGCAATAGCGTTTGAAATTGCCGAGATAGATAAGTTAATTTGGAAAATCCAGTCATGTATAGACCATGTCCCAAAATCCAAGTATAATTAGCAAGACCAAGGGCTCTGTCAAAAATCCAACATCGCCTGAGGCATTTGCTGTTGGTCAGGGCGATAACAAATACAAGTATCAGGAGCTCGTAGATTTTTTATTGAGAGTTACATCAATACGACGAAACAATAATGATGACTTTAGTGATTTTGGCAGGATGCCAGTAACGGAGCGGCGCAGAATTATTATCAATGAATTTGTCACCAATTGGAGAAACAACGTCAAGTTGCCTTTTTACATGGTTTTGCGGATGATTTTGGCAGATCGCGACAAGTTGCGCTCTTACCATATCAAAGAAATAACTTTGAGCAGTATGATTTGCTCGATATATGGGATAAGTAAGAATACTGATGAGTACAAGCGGTTGTTCAACGGAGAATTATATACCGAAGCAAACAGCAAATACAGTAAAAGTTACAAACTAGCACTGATGATGGCAGAAATCATTTCTGGACGTCAAGTGAATATTGTTGGTGGAAAATATAGTCTTGAGCAAATTGATAAGTTTCTAGACAATTTAGATCATAACCACTCTAAGACCGCCTGCGAGCAGAAAAAATTGCTTTCAGAAATGTTCACAAACATGAATCACGATGAAATTAAATATGTCATTTTAATCATTCTTAAATCACGTATAATTGGTCATTCAGAAAACGCACTTTTAAAAGCATGGCACCCTGATGCTTCTAGCTACTTTTCTGTGGTTAGTAATTTGGAAACTCTTTGTCAAAGATTATCTGATCCTACCTCCCGTTTAAACGAGAAGGAATTATCTATTCAAGTTATGCACCCATTTGCGCCTCAGTTAGCTTCACAGCCTAAGAAGTCATATGAACATATCGTGAAGATGTTTAACAATAATTTCCTTATTGAAGAGAAACTCGACGGGGAGAGGTTACAGGTGCACATGGAAAGAAGCGACGAGAAAGATGGCAAATTTCAGTTCAAATTCTATAGTCGAAGAGCTACTGATTATTCAAACGTTTATGGTAATGATTTCAGTCATGGTTCAATAGCCCCTCATTTCAAAGATATTATTGATCCTAAAAGATGGAAGGCAATTAAGAAGTTGGTAGTGGATGGAGAAGTTCTTAGTTACGATGTCAAGAGAAATGTGATCTTGCCTCTAGGAACGTTGAAATCTACTAATGTGGAAACCATGTTTGAATCTGAAGCCTTCAGACCATTGTTTGTGATATTTGACATTTTATTAATTAACAATCAGTTAATTTGTGATCAACCGTTGTTTAAAAGAAAAAGTTTGCTCAAGCAGCTAATTACTCCAAAACCTAATTATATTGAGCTCATACATTCGTCAGATGGCACAACAGAGGACGATATTAAAAATTCACTACAGGCAGCCATAGAAACGAACTCAGAAGGTATTATAGTGAAGGATAAGAGACGCAAATACAAGATTGGGGAAAGAGATGATTCGTGGATCAAAGTTAAACCAGAGTATTTGCAGGAGTTTGGATCCAACATAGACCTTTGCATCATTGGCAAGATCCCAAGCACAAAAACAACATATATATGTGGTCTTAGAGTCGGTGAGCCAACAAGAATAAAAAACAATGTTAACGTGTTTTATTCGTTTTGTGGTATTGCCAATGGAATTTCCATTTCAGATTACCAAAAAATTGAGTCACTTACTTTTGGGAAATGGAGAAATTTTGAAAAAGATCCGCCTCCATCAACTTTGTTACAGTTTGCAGAAAAAAGGCCATTAGAATGGATTGATCCATCAGACTCTGTTATCTTAGAAATAAAGGCAAGAGATATTGAGTTTGGGCCCTACGGTAAGAGGTATAAGGTGGAGTCAACGTTACTATCTGGCTATATGAAGTCTATTAGGGAAGATAAAGATTGGAGATCTGCGTTAAGTTTGGAAGAGTATTTATCCATGAAGCACAGATATGGTCACGGTAATGCAACCACTAAGAAACAGAGCTCACACAACATAGAAAAAAAGACTAAAATTAGAACTTGTGGAGCAAGAAAACCAAACGAATACATGTTCCAAGTTGAAGCTAAGTCTGACCTATTTGAGAATTACGTGTTTTACATTCTAAGTGACTATCGTGGTCCAAAAAAGCGAGCAGAAATCCGAGAAATTCAGGAAGAAGTACGGACATTTGGTGGCAAGGTTACAAATAATGAGCAAATATATTTGACAAAACATCAAAAACTAGTGCCCATAAGCCAGAGGAAAACCAGAAAAGTTGAGCTAATACATAAAAAAGGCTATGATATAATTCACCCGAGCTGGATATATGATTGTATCGATTCTCGTTCAATTTTGCCTCTTGAGCCCCGACACTGTTTTGAAGTATCTTATAATGTGGGTGCTTTAGCAAAATTGAGAGTAGATCAATATGGTGACAGCTTCACTACAGATATGGACGAAAAGAAACTTTTAATGGTGCTGGGGTCTATGAGACGGCCCAAAAAAAAGCTCAAAGTAGAAAATCTTTTTTATCAGGAGTTGAGGTCAGTTAAAGGATTGGAGGAGAGATTTGAAAGGTTATTCTCTGGGATGGAAATTTACGTTGTCAGTTTATCCGACATTTGGAATCCAATGGAGCTCAACGCTAGTGGCATGAGTCAGAGTACCAGAGAAAATTATGCATTAGATTACTTGAAACTGAAGCTCTTTGCTAAGGACTGGGAACTAAACAGGTTGACGCTAATGATAAGAGAAAATGGTGGTAGCATATTGAAATCATATAGCAATGCTAGTTTAATCGTTGTGCCAAATTTTCTTAACGAAGAGTACAAAACTAAGGAAAACAACCATACGATTGTGAATGCTATGTGTGAAGCATATTTCAACCTGCTAAGAGGATTGATACAAAAGATTCGTAAAATATTGTCTAAAAAGATTGTGATTGAAGAGGGGGATGTTAAGACAAAGATACCAAGGATAGTCAACGAAAAATTCATTTACGACTCGACCGCGCACGACTCCCTAGTGTCTGCGGAAGGTAAGTATTAGCATTTTTTTACAGTCAAAGTAATTGGACATCCAACTCTACTGATACTAACAACAAAAACAGAATATGCTCCAAAGGAGTACTATTGAAGGGGTTGTAGCTCTACATCTGTGGTATATTTTGAATAGATGCTTTTACTTTAAGTAGTAGGTAATTCGCGGCTCACCAGCCAAATCCTTAATGCATGTTAAAGGCAATATATGCAATATGCTGCGCATATCACAAGTGGAAAGAAAACTACAAAAAATATTTTTTTTTTTTCGTCTGTCCCGCCAATTACAGCGTAAATTATAGTAAGCGCATCGGCTCCTATAAAGTCAAGCTTTGAAAAGGTCACTATACATTGTATGTCAGATATATACCCATTCAACACTACTAAAGAAACTCACTACAGTTGAGGAAAATAATGTCACTTGCTAGAGTAATAAGGTCTAGGGGCTTTATTAGCCAGTTAACCAGTGGTGCTTCACTACTACGCATCCGACAAAGCTCAACAATACCCAGTTCTCGAGAATTAAATCTTTCGCTACAACAGCGAAAACAGCACCTACTACCCTCATTACCGGCCCACATTGACCAAAAGAGACATTTATTCACCAAAGCAAAAAAATCAACCAGCAAAAAAGCCAGTCAGAACAACAAAAACGGAACAAGCAAAGTTGAATTCTTAGACATATCGGCAACAGCAGACGGAAAGAACGATGTCCCGGAAAGTGTACTTGATGGGCTTACTCACGAACAGCAAGACGTTGTTATTGAACTAAACAAGTATCTTAGAAATGACAAAGTGCTTAAATATGAAGAGGTTAGCAGATTGGTTAACAGGCTTATAGAGTTGACCAATGTGAATGAAACACAACCACAGCTAATAGAGTACTTGTTGCAATTCTTAAATCGGATCAAATATGCTACGCAGGCGCATAGAACTACTAAGCAAGTACTGCGAGACGAGCCAGTAAAACTTAACGAAATTTTTAACAATGATGGTCTATTCAATATTTTTCAATGGATATCGAAAAACATACTGGTAACGAAGCTTGATATTCATAAGAGCAAGACCGCTAGATTGATAATTCCAGAACTTTTCATAAGTATACGGGAATCTACAAAAGATGTGAAACGTTTGGCACTCATTTGTCTTTACTTCAACCAATTCTTGTTGCATCAGAAATTTTACCCTCAGTCTTTGGAAAATGTGAAATTTTTTCTTCAGGTAGCTGAGCATGGTAATATTGGCGATAGGGAGTATTTGAGAAAATTTTTGCTTACCGAGTCCATTAACGATTTAAGTGGCTTGAAAGTCGAGGACTCTTCTTTTATTTTCCAGCTTTTTACGCTATTGAATTCGCAAGACAATGAACTTAATGACGCAGGAGTGGCACATGAATGGTTTAAAATATTCTTGTCAGCTTATAATACCCAACTAAGAGATAAAGCTTCAAATGAAAAATTTATAGATGGTTTAACAGAAAGCCAGATTTTGTCCCAATTCGTGGCCAAAATTTTGGAGTACAGCAATGTTCAAATTAATATTCGTTTGCTACAAGAATTACAGGAAAGTAACTTGGGACAAGAAGTTCCACTGGTCTTAAGCAAAGTGACCGACTATTTAAAAAACAGTGTGTTTACTGGTAAAGATACTAGTTTTATATTGGACGAACAGTCTTTCGTTACTATATTTGATGCTTCAATTTGCACTAAAGACAGTTATTTGATAAATGAAGAATTGGTGGCTTTATACAGAATGCAAAATCCTAAAGATGATCAATTAACCAAAAATGCCTGGGACAAGATCCTTGCTTGGAAAGTATTCAAATCATTTGGTAATGATTTTGCAGATAATAATTCTCTAGTTGAAGAAATTGATAAAGTTTCAAAATACGAAATGTTAAAAGAGCCACAAGAACAAGAAGTGAAGGAGGTAGATGGCGAGATGATTATAAGTTTGTCCATTGAGGACTTAACAGAGACTAATAAAAGCTTTATTAATGTTAGCACTTTAAATCAATTGTTGCAAGCAAGCTCACTTTCAGGAAAATCTGCCAATTATATTGATAGCTTGATTGAATATTTCACCAAGTGGGATGTGACTCCTGACGCTACTTCATACACTATTTTGATTCAGAAGGGAATAGATGCCGAAAGCCCGATTGATGCAAAGAATTACTATCAAATGAGTCTTAACAGCGGCGTTCAATGGACCACGCAGCTAAACTTAGACAACGGGGGTATATTGTACAAGCTAGTTCAATTTTTATTCAGTAAGGCGGAAAATTACGATCAGCTCAACGACGCATTTCGATTTTTTAGTAAACTCAAAAACTTCATTGAAGAAGTAGATGTCAACACTATTAGTGTTATTCTTAAAAAGTTTTTGCAATTTGATTATGTGGGAGATGCTATTGAGCTTTTGGATAAAGAGTTTATTTCAAGTGAAGATAGCACGACTTCAAAATATTTTGGTAAAGTGAATGAGGAAGATATTTTCAACTTGGAAAATGCGTCTTTAAACGCAAGAAAAGTTGACTTGGGTAACGACTATTCGCACAAGATTTTCAACACATTATATCAATTTTTCTTTGAGACTAATAATAGCGAGGTTGCATGGGTCGTATACGGCACTATTCATCGATGTTTCATCAATGTACCATTTGAGTCATATTTGCCGGTGCTTCGTAAATTCAATGAATTAGAACGTCCAGATGCAGCAATGTTAGTTTTTCAACAAATGAAAAAAATGAATAGATTGTTTGGCTTGCCACCGCCAAATGAAAGTCATTACGTTTACCTATTACAAGCCTTTGGCGAAATGTGCTATGAAACGGGGATTATTGAGCTTCACACATTATTAAAGATGGACTTATCAGTTGACACTAACATTCAGCTAAATAATGCTCTTTTGAGTGCATACACGAACTTACAGGATTTTATGAAGACCAGAGACTTGTTTGAGCAATTGCTTGCCATTCCGACAAGTAATAAAAATGCAGTGAACTCAGACACAATAAACATCATGCTAAAGGCTTACACATATGGCTCAATTAACCACGTGAAGGCATTCTGGAATAATTTGAGTGCTATTGATTATATTCCAAATGAGGACAACTACAAGCAATTTGTGATAAGTAATTGCTACCATGGGAAATACGAGGATGCTATTGCGCTCATCGACGAGATGCAATTCAACGGTTTACAAGTGAAGGCTGATGTCATCAAAGAGCTTTACAATTGGACAGAAAATAAGGATGCCAAAGAAACTGTAAAACAGTGGATTCTTGGCAGCGAGCATAGTGACAAGTGGTCCGAATTGGAAAACAAAGGGCTTCTTGAGCATAGTGGTGACGTGTCTAAGGAAAAAGAAGGATAACACCGAAATGACATAGTCTAGAAAGCAGTAGAATGTGTACCCAGCAAGTCTATCAATGAGCTGGTCCAAGTAAGGCAATGGGAAGTGATCCTTGCGAGTAGCCTTGTTCAGCTTTCTGTAGTCGATACACACTCTCCATGTACTGACTACTCGCGTGGCTATCAGCTTGGCTTCCTCATCGGTTACTACTGTCATTCCACCTTTCTTTGGAACGCATTGAATTGGGCTCACCCATTCACTATCTGAAATCGGAAATATTATACCAAAATCCAGCATCTTAATAATCTCCTTCCTCACCACATCCATCATCAGCGGATTCAATCTCCTTTGCCTCTCCCTAACCGGTTGCGCTTCATCTTCCAAGAAAATTTTGTGCATG
>JXWR01000372.1_pt1 | contig 10412 bp, 6 predicted proteins | sample 315541 | NCBI WGS metagenome assembly JXWR01 (sample SAMN03273951, study PRJNA271842) | soil metagenome | isolation source: rice field ambient CO2 | place: India: CRRI Experimental farm Cuttack,Odisha-753006 | collected 2013-12-17
TTTTTTTTTTTTTCTTCTGGATGGCTGATATTCAAATCATAAGCAGTTACAACCGGATTTCATTCCAGTATTATGTCTGCAACATTTTCTAATAGTTGATGAGCGTTTGATTGTTCATGATATGTGGGTGTTTTTTCCCTTGATTACAACCGGAGTTCCTCAAATATTGACTACGGATTGTGGATTAAGATACTTATCGGCTTTGTTAATATCGAACAGGGGCCCACCATATTTTAAATAAAGCAACAAGATATAACAATCTGCAACGGATATAGTAAACCATGTTGCGGGCAAGATAATTTTTTTTTATTTTTTTTTTTATTTATATATATATATTGAAGTCACTTTTTTCTCATAATGAATTATTCCTACTGTAGGGTCAAGCCGCATAAGTGGTTCGAAAAAGACAGAAGGAGCTAATATATAAATCCTTCTTTAAAAGCAGCCTTGACAGCATTGGAAATTTCAGATAAAAAAAAAAAAAAACAAACTATCAAGATACATTAAAGAATGAGAATAACACTAATATACAATTGAAACGTGCTTGGAAAGTAATGGTGAAACTCAAAAGACGGTTGCTGTTATTTTTTTGTTTTCATTTTTTTGTTTTTTTTTTTTCGTCAAGTCGTCAAGTGGTGATGGGCTATCAGTTGAAATCATCAATTGGACAGTTTGAATAATTTAAAGAAACTAAACTTCTTCTTCTGTTTTGGCAATACATCGTCTGCTGGCCCTTGTGTTTCTGGCGCTGACAGGCCAGCTAAGTTGCTATTGCCATTGCTGGCCAACGGAACTCCATTGGCTGCTTCATTGCGTTTTCCTGATCCATCAGCTTCTTCAGCGATATTATGCAATTTCGATTCACCATCATTGACCTCTAACTGCTCACCAGCAGTGCCGCCAATGTCATTGTCCAATTTTGATGCTGGCTCGGATGTCCTAAGAGGTAATCCCTGGCTTTTACCCTTGTTGTTCCCACTAATATTTCCATTAAAAATACCGCTGCCACGTTGCTGCTTCTGCTGCTGCTGCTGCTGCTGCTTCTGCTTCTGCTTCTGCTTCTGCTTCTGGGATTTTTCCTGAATCGCTTTGATCTCATCACGAAGATTCATGTTTTTAAGCTTTTCCTCCTCTTTCAAGTATTTTTTCTCTTTTCTGGAAAGTTTCTTCTTCTTTTCTTGAACTTCTTCCTGCCTTTGGTTTTTCAATGAGTGGGTCTTGAAGCCTGAGTAGCGATCGTTATTACTGTCAGTGGCAGCAGGAGAGATAATGGCACCTTTCTTGCCATAATCATTCATAACAGCAGCATCAGCATTCTTTGGCTCTATGTTTGCACCATTGGCTTGCTTTAGTTTGTTAAATGTTCCTTTTGATCCAAATGAGGTCAACGACATGGTACGTAAACTTTCTGAAATTGAAGCTTTTTTTGCTAGCCTTGGCGGCGATGACGGAGAATCAGCAGCTGCAGTACCATAAGTAGAACTTCTCAAAGAATGCGTATTTCTGGTACTGTCAATACCATCTACTCTACCATTTGGCACTTTATTGCGCCGCTCTCTTTCAAATGATGATCTAGCAATTGTTTTGCTCAAATCCGAGTCATTATGATTCAGGTGGTGACCGCGTGTCTGGCGGCCTGAATTTCCTTGATTTGATGTTCCATAAACTTTGGCATGAGCTGCTTTTAATGCTGCTTCGTACATTTCCTTTTCTGTTAGTTTCTTTCTAGGAGCTGTTGTTGCTGGCATGGTATTTTCAGCGTGACGTGATTTTTGATCATCGTCATTTATGTATTCCACGCCAATGAAACTGACTCTGCTCTTGGCACTTTTTCCGCTTCGCGCAGATACCAAATCAAAATTGCCATCGTTAACGTGCCTGTTCAGCAATGATGGCTTGAGTCCAAATTCTTTAATCGGCGATGATGGTACAGAATTTACTGCTGGTGGTAGCGAAGCAACGGTTGGGGCCAAGGCAGGCGCTAGGGCAGGAACTGTTCTAGTTGTTGCATTAGTAGTAGGTGAATGATAAACTTTTCCGTTTGATGGAAGTGAAGGAGTTTTGAAGCCCTCCAATGAAGTTGAATTGTTCTTATATGGGTGAGTTCCTGTAACGTTTTCATTATCAACTGTGGCATGGCTTGAAATTTGTTCGCGAACTTGTTCAACAGAAGGCAGTAATGGAGTCTTAAATCCCTCTGCAGATGATAATGATGACGATGATTCGCCGCTAACTTTTACTGCAGACTTTTGATGCTGTGGATGAATTTGAGCTGCAATGTGGGAAACCTTCTCAACTGATGACAGCAATGGTGTCTTGAAACCCTCTGATGATGCGCTTTTAAATTTTTCCGATACTGCTGGGTTAGATACAGCATCAGAATACTTGGACTCAACATCTTCATCTTCATTAGAGATCTCTGCAATGTTATCCTTTTTTCCGCCAAAACTAGTGCCAGCTTGTTCATTGGTCAGGCTTCTGTTGTAATTTGCAGTTGTTAAGTTATTTTCGCGAGAAAAGTTGCTGACTATTGTATCATCACTTTCAACAATTTTGTTCTTAGTATCAGAAAACATTGATGATGATTTCGGTGAGTCAACTTCCGAAGGCGAAAATGGTGCAGCAAATTTCTTTGGACTATTGTTGACAAAGTTGGAATATGGATGACTAAAACCAGTATTTGTTGTCTGTGGCTGATGTGGCTGATGCGGCTGCTGTGGCTGCTGCTGATCGTCAACCAGTTTTCTATTGGTAAAATCGTCATTGTTAACATCACCCTCTAATGAGCTCAAACGATCATGTCTAAAATTTGGAGAAGAACGTTGAAAAGCAGGAGGCGAGTATGGGGCAAATTGTTCTCTGGATGAATTACCAGCAGAAAATTCAGGATCCATAGTTTGGTCAAACCCTTCAAAATGTCGATCAAAATCCTGAGTATTTGACTGAATGCTGTTTCTGTGTGGATCATTTAACAACATATCTTCATATTGGTGATTATCCAACTGATCGAGCTCTTCAAGCTCATCAATTCTGTTATTTAAATTATCTCCATCGTTACTCGATGATAAGTTTATAACATTAGAATTGACAACTTCGTAATTTCCTACTTTTTTCACTGTTTTAGTTATAATCTTTCTCGTGGTGCCCTGGGAATCAACAATTTTTGTTTGTTTAACAAGCACGTTTCCACGTTTTGTTGTAGTTGACTGAATTGTCATATCCGACATATCCAAAGAGTTGTTGCTCAATATACTATTTGTAAGAGAAGCACTTCTTTGGACTGAAGGTGGTGGAGGCAAAGAAGAAAACGAAAATGCTCTGCCATCAGCGCTGGCATTGCTGTTACTCAAAAGCGAGTTTGTTCTAGATGAGCTCACTCTATTATTGAACGAAGCTAAATGAGTATAGTCGTTAGTAATAGAATTGTCATTAAAGGCAGGAATCAAGTGAGCAATATCATCATTATCATTAGCAGCAATAAGTGCTTCATTTTCTTGAAGAGTAGGTATTGCTCTATTGCGACTGCCAACAATGTGGTTCCGGTTATTGGCTTTATGCTTGTGTGAATTGCCTCTCGTTAATGACTGCTCGTCAATGCGGCTCAACGAGTAAGTTCTAGGACCGCGCTTATTTTTAGTATGATTAACAGTTGCCACTGGTGCGACTCTTCTTTGATGTTGAATATGTTGCTGGCCGCTGTTGTATCTTGGAGTACTACTACCTAGGCTTCCAGTCCGTTGATTCTGAGTCAACGAGGTGTTTCTTAATGAATTTGATCTGCTAAGCGCAGCCGCCGCTGCCGCGTTGGCGTTTGAATTGCTGTGGTTTTGTAAATTTGATATTGACGGAGTCTTGTTTTTTAAAATTGAACGTCTATTTGATGTTGTCATGCTGTTTCGTAGTGTATTGGTTCTTGTTTCATCGTCCTCAAACTCATCCTCATTACTGAGATGAGGATTATTGGATTTCAGATAATCGCTGAGTACATATTGATCTATAGGAGGTAACGAAGACCCACCTCTGTTAAAGCTACTTTGCAGCGTTAAACTCGATGCCCTTTTTGGTTTGTTGGAAAAGTATTTCATTCTCTAAAGACATGAACACAACTGTCAAGTGATACTTTTGTCGTTATTCTTGTTGTTGTTGTTGTTGTTGTTGTTGTTGTTGTTGTTGTTGTTGTTGTTGTTGTTGTTGTTGTTGTTGTTGTTGTTGTTGTTGTAGTAGTAGTTCTGAGTCTTCCAATTGAGTTTCAAGCTAGCAAAGAAAAAGATGCAAAGTGAAATTAAGAGAGACGATCTTGCGCGATGGTATATAATTGTAAAATTTCTGACCAGTATCCATACAAATGGTTATAATAACTTAAGAATGTTCAAAACTATTACTCGCGGAGTTTCAGAGATGTTTATAGCTCCAGGAGCTGGGCACTTGTTTCTTTTTGAGTTTGCGAGAGTCAAAAGGGAATAAAACAAAGCACTGAAGTTGGGAAAGGATAGGAAAACAAGCAGAGCTACAGTAGCAAGCTGCATCCCGCAGACAAGTTCGGTGTGAAATTTTGCAAGTTTCGTTTTCTTGCTTTTCCTGTTCTTCCACGCCTTAACTAAGTTTGCAGTGGCTGCAGTAAAGGATATTTCCTTGCCATGTACCACGACGCATATTCCAACATCAAGGTAAATATGACTTGTAGGCATTATGTGTCATTAAGTATATTGATGCTTGTATGTTGCTACTAGAGCGTCTATATACATACTATCACATAGTGCATATGCGTTTTAACATGAGCTTCGTTTTGTGGAGGTTTCTTGCACACCTTTGCAAGAACCACTTCAACACATGAGTCTTTGGACTCCATCCGACCCAAAAAAAAACTTTAAGGACTTTTGTTATTTGGTACTCTCTTTTCTTTCAGGTCAGCACCATTTTTTTTTTTGTAACTTCACATTTGATAACAAGTTTCTAAGCTTCTAATTTTTCTCTGTTTTCTTATATTTCCTTTTTACAACCTTTCTCTTCCTATTGCCGCTGATGATATGTTGAATTATTCCCATATTGCCTCTCTGTCTGCTGAAAGAAATGAGAAGTCGTACTCAGAACATTCGTCGTCTGGAGTCAGAAACTTACAACATTTACAACCACAGTACAACCATCAATCTCAAACTAGCGACAACCTCAACGATTCCTCGGAGTTACTCAGACGCCTGGGTGATCAACGGACAATTGACAAAACTATCTGCAAAAATAGCCAAGCAAACTTTAGCCTCTTTGAACAAAACCTAAACAAACTAAGTGATGATGGTAGACCTTCTTATTTGAGCATTAACAATGACTTGTCGCATCCATTTGGATCTCCTCTTGAATCAGTTAAGCCTGTTTTACCCGTCGATTTAGCTTCCAGTACTCCAACAAGTGCATTTAACTACGCTCCCAATAATGGATACATGGGCAGTCCAATGCTGATGTCTCCCGAATACTCAGTGTACAAAGCAAGCCTTTCTCCGCAATTTGTTGGCAGCCCACCTCCACCTCCACCTCCACAACCACAGCATCAGCAACAGAGCCATGTTCCATATCTCGCTGATGTTCAACGTTACAAGCCTAATCCAGAAGTTCCTTACTTTTATCAAGTTCCAAGGTTTCAAAACATTTACCAAGACCCAACAGGTTTTAATGCGCATAGAAATAGTCAATCTGATGCTGGAGTATTGCAACCAGCAAACACTAATGAATACCATAGAAGCTTTATGGGCAAAAGAACCTCTAGTGGTGACAGTTCCCTAGCAAGAAGAAAGTCCACCTCACAAAGTCAGTTCAATTACCGTATTATTTTGAATCAAGACTCTGACTATGACTGGAATGAAATTGTATCTCGAATTGTTAATGACAATGAACAACAAGCATCCATATTTCTACAACAAAAATTAAAAATTGCCAACCCTATAATAAAGCAAAAAATTTACGATGCAATGTCCTTTAAAGCCCTTGCGTTGATGGTGAACCGATTTGGCAATTTCTTAATTCAAAGAGCGCTTGAAAATGGCAACGAAGAACAAATTACTCAAATTACGAACAATGTCGTGTGCAATGTTGTACAGCTCGCCACCGATCCTTATGGATGTCATGTTATTCAAAAAGCATTGGATTTTACCGGTTCAGCTTTTAAACGATTGATTACAGAAGAAATGCTTTCTGATATTGACAATACAATTACCCAACGATATGCTTGCCATATATGGCAAAAGCTTATCGAGACAAATTGGGATGACCAAGGGAATCAAAGGCCTATCGACATAATCCCCATTTTAAATAAAGAACTACATGGTCAATGGAAAAATCTTTCGCTAAATGCGTTTGGAAGCTTAGTGGTGCAAACAATCTTAGAGAATTGTAGCAATAATAGCATGTCAACAGAGATTGGGTGCGTGGAAGAAATTATACTAAATCTAAAAGAGTTGATCTGTGGCCAATGGGGCAACTGGGTAGTGCAGCATTTGTTGGAATATGGGCAAGAACTGCACAAACAGCAAGTAATCAATCATATTTTGGACCATGCAACAGAGTACAGTATGGATCAATATGGTGCCAGTGTCATTGAAAAAATGTTCAAGACAGGCAATGAGTCATTTATTATTCAAAACTATTTGGATCGCGTTTGTGTTAAGGCTCCAGGGAAAACCAGAGTTGCATTGGTGGATATCGCTGCTAATATTCATGGTAGTTTTTTGGTGCAATACATTTTTAAAAAAGGGCTTACTCAACATCGACAACAAGTGGTGCAGCAGTTGAAAAGGCATATGGTATTTTTAAGAAGTTCCAAATGGGGATGCAGATGTGTTTGGTTGATGAGTGAAACTGGTGTTGAAGGGTGATTATTACATTTATAGACAAAAAAAACACAAAAAAAAAAATAAACAATAAAGATATCATAAAGTTGATATACTCTATAGAATATTTTCTCCGTAATATATTAGTGCAGCCGCAGTTTATGTTTCTCCAATCCGCCGAGACGCGGAGAAGGCTCCGGTAGCGCGCGTAGCCCAGTGGTGCACCACCCAACGTCAGCGATCGCGTAAACGGCTGGGACAGTTAGCGGGTAACCGTGGATTACGGCGTGTTTTATTCGCTGGCTGGCCATCATGGAAAATTCCCCAACAGATTGTCGAGCGACAGGAGACTATGTGTTCTCCAGGATATATACCTTTTCGGTGACTCAAACTATTTGTTGATTATACCTTTCCTTCATTTGGTTTCCATCAATCTTTTTTGATTTATCACCACCATATACACCACTCACAATGTCCAGCGTTGAAGAATTGAAACAATTAGTCGAAAAATTACAAGATAGAATCACTCATCTTGAGCAAAAGACCGGTTTGGTTCCAGTTGTGCCAAACTCGATCAGAATGATCTTGATTGGTCCACCAGGTGCTGGTAAGGGTACTCAAGCACCAAAATTGAAGGAGAAATTCTGTGCTTGCCACTTGGCCACTGGGGATATGCTCAGATCTCAAGTTGCCAAAAAGACCGAATTGGGTGTGGCTGCTAAGAAGATCATGGACGCTGGTGGGTTAGTCTCTGACGAGATCATGGTGAACATGATCAAGTCCGAGTTGGCCAACAATGCCGAATGCAAGAACGGGTTCATTTTGGACGGGTTCCCAAGAACCATTCCTCAGGCCGAGAAGTTAGACGAGATGCTTTCTGAGAGAAAAACTCCGTTGCAAAAGGCCATCGAGTTGCAAATTGAAGACGAGTTGTTAGTCAGCAGAATCACTGGAAGATTGGTCCATCCAGCCAGTGGCAGATCATACCACAAGTTGTTCAATCCTCCAAAGGCAGAAATGAAGGACGACGTCACTGGCGAGCCATTGATTCAGAGATCCGATGACAATGCCGACGCTTTGAAGAAGAGATTGGTGACCTACCACAAGCAAACTGAACCAATTGTCGACTACTGCAAAAAAACTGGTATCTTGTCCGGTGTTGACGCTTCTCAGGCTCCTGCTAATGTCTGGACTTCTACTTTGAAATGTTTCGGCAACTAAGTTTTCTTTAGCTTTAGTGATGGAAAAATTTTTTTTTATAATGAAAAAAAGAAAAAAAGGTTTCAGGATTTCTACACCTCAAGCCCCATTATTATCAGATGCAGGCTTTATATCGCCATTCTCCTGAGTGGACACCTTTTCTACTAATATTTCCTCATCTTCATCATTTTCGTCATCAGAACCAGAAAAATCAAAGGAAATCCAACCTGGCCATGCAAGCTCATCTCTAAGAATACTTCTAATTTTTTCTACTAAAAATTTTTCCACTTTGCCGACATTTTTCAAAACAGAACCACTGGATTGATTTCCATATGTGCCACCACCAATTTCTGAATCAATCCTCAAATCTTTGATAATGTCTATTCTATCCTTGTTAATATATCTTGAGGTTTTGTTGCTAGATGAAAACGTTGGAAGTACAGGATTGCTATTGTGTCTGATGGTTTGTCCCGGATAAATTGGTGTTATCGGGGTCTGTGGCATTGTTGGGCTTGGGATATGGTTTATATTAGAAGTACTCTGTGTCCTGCTATTGACAAAACTGTCTAAGTTATCATCGCTTATATCACAAAGGAAAGAGAAGTTGACCAATTTTTTCGCATAACTTAGGATGGCTAGTGAGTGAATAACCAAATCCGTGACTTTTAATTTAATGGGGAGTTCGATAAAACTTATGGAAGGATAATTTAATAGCAAATTAGTACTGATCTCAATGAATAAATCGCCTCTGTAGTCAATCTCTGCGATGATTTGTAAATCTTTTGAGCTTGTTCCATTACTTTTTTGTCCCAGGGAGAGAGATGGCAGCGAGCCTCTTTTAGCGGCATCGTCATCAGTAGATGGACCGCCATGAGCAGACCCAGGTACCGGTTGCCTGCTACCGTTGTTGTACTGTTCGCAATCGTCGTCATCTTCGTCGTCACTCTCATAAAATTCATGGAATGGATCACCAATATGCCTTATTATCACTGAAGGAGGGATTTTGCCAATGAAAAAGTTAGTGACCTTGATGTCTTTGATGAACTCCGGAAGCTCGATCTTTTGAAACTGCTCATCTATAAAATCTTTTATACGGTTATTTAAGTCCTCGTCCGAGGAAAGTAAGTCCCAATTGATTTCCAAAGACATATTTTTTGATAATAACAAAGATCAATTGGTTTAGAGCTTTATTGTATTGTTTTCGTTCGATTTTACTTGTGTCCTGTCACAGAATGTGGAGCTCGTAATGCGATGTTTGTTTTTGGAATTTCCAATTACAGCCGATTGTGATTTTTCATAACCCGGGTGTTTGTTAGATTTCCGTTTTTTTGTATGCGGGAAAATCAATCAGTGTATGGAAAAACCAAATGGAAAATCCTGGCTTGGTTAATATGGATCTGGTCTACCGCTAGAATAAACAGCATAGCATTTCATAAGGTGGCACTACACCACTTGCGCTTTTCGTGATCTGATATAATCTATAGTCTATTATGAAGGCGTTTACAATGATTCATGGGGCCACTACATCCGCGGCAAGGCTGCGTCTATTATCTCAGCAGCAGCTAGTGCAGCATCGTCGTCAACTATTCAACCTACCCAATATACCAAGCTTTGATGCACAGGCCTACACTATCAAGAAACGCATAAAGTGAGTATTTTCAGTCTACTGAGAATATGCTACTTTGGTATTTAAAATTTTCCTTGAAAAAAAGTGCAAGAAGCTAACCAATTAGTCATCCTCTGAATATCATGTTTGAAGTGGTGTCGAACGTTTCCGAATATCATAAATTTGTCCCATACTGTACGCATTCATTTGTGAATCAAGTAGACTCAAACCAGCTACCGTCAAAGGGCGGCCTTCAAGTAGGCTTTAAAGAGTTTAATGAGCAGTTTGTATGTAGAATACAATGCCGCAACGATGGGAAAGGTCAACCTAAGTGCGTTGAAGCAGAGTCCTTGTCCGATAACTTGTTTGACCATTTACGGATGAAATGGTTGATCTTTGATGATGAAAAACGAAAAAACAGTAGCAAGATGATACTCGATTTGGACTACAAGTTTTCCAATCCATTGTACAACTCAGTGAGCTCTTTATTCTCTTCTAAAATTACTGAGATTATGATTAAAGCGTTCTCACAAAGAGCAGCAGAACTAAGAAAGCAGCGCAACCTATGACACCATCAGGGAGCTAATACGTGGTGATATTCACTTTCATGGAAAAATTGATGAACATATGGCAACTCCTGTAGTTTATTTATTAATTTTAATTCGAGATTTAGATACCTATCCTTTAACGACATACCGGCCTTTGGTTCTTTTTCTATACCACACTTTGCTATAAACACTTCCAAGTATATTGCAGATTTGCGATGTGATTCAATTTTTATAATGCTT
>JXWR01008683.1_pt1 | contig 10407 bp, 5 predicted proteins | sample 315541 | NCBI WGS metagenome assembly JXWR01 (sample SAMN03273951, study PRJNA271842) | soil metagenome | isolation source: rice field ambient CO2 | place: India: CRRI Experimental farm Cuttack,Odisha-753006 | collected 2013-12-17
TTTTTTTTTTTTTGTTAGTTTTTTGTTGAAAAATTAGTTGATGAAAATCAAATCCGTTAATTATATAAAGCGCAGTTTTAATTCTTTTTGGTACTTTTGTTAAAAGCTGTATGTTGCTACTAACTTTTCAGAAACAGTCACATCTTTTAAAATCTGTTTTTTCTTGTTTTTTTCAAAAAAGTTTTTTCATAGTTTAAACAAAAATATATTTTTATATTCAAAGTAATTCTTTTTTTTTTGTGTGTGCTTTTTGTTAAATTTTTATATCCCAGAGCCGAGTAACCCAAAATTCAAACCAAAAAATCAAATCCCAATCCAAGAAAAGAGAAAAAAAAGTAGATAAATAGAAAAGTAAAAATCCCAAATAAAAGTAGATTAAAACAAAAACACTAGAACGCCATGAGAATCATCAAAAAAATCGAAAATAAAATACCAAGGATGAAAAAGAATTAAAGAAATAAAGTAAAACTAAAAAAAAAAAAAAAAATATATCAATCACCATAATCAAAAAAAAAGGTGGGTACCAGCCGATAAATAAAAAAAAAAGACAAGTTAGAAGAATTAGAAGCAAAGCAAGCATATGAAATAGCCAGTAAAATTACTGGAAATTGATTGCATTAAAACCATTGATAAGCTGCTGTTCATCAGTAGCAACGCCAACATTATTATTGCCAATACCATAAACATTACCATTCTCATTCCCGTTCGCGTCCGGATTACCAAGCCCGCTCCCAAACAAGCTAAATCTTGGATCCTTAAAACTATTATTTCTAGAAATCATTGTGCTAAAACTTCCTCTATCGCTATTATTACCAACTGGGCCCTTACCATTACCATTACCATTACCATTACCATTACCAATGGTAGCAGTGGTTGCCGTCGTGGTGAAACTATCTTTTCGGTTGCTGATGTTTCCGTTACTGTTAAATTGACCGAAACTGCCTCTATTACTATAACTGTTACTAAGACTACTGCTTATACTGCCACTATTGAAATTGTTATGATTGGCGTTGATAGTATGACCATAAGATGAAGAAAGATTAGCATTATTATTTGCAGCTGTTGATGAATTGAAGTATTGCTGAGTGTGGTATCCGCTTCCTGGAGACAAAGAAACTGATGAAACGGCTGAACTAGGTTTGAATTCTTGGTAACTAATGTATTTTCCGTTGTTAAAGGAATTTGAATCACTACTGTTATTAGCATTGCCAACATTACTATTGTTATTATATTGAGCAATATCATTTCCATAAGCTCTACTAGTAGCATTAGTAGGCGACAAGTTTGTCTTTGTGAGTTTTAAACTACTGCTAAGTTGACCCGAGTTGAACCCTTGCGCTTGTAATTTTTGGGACTCAGGTTGTGTTGTTCTTTGATTAAAAATTACTTCGCCATTTTGATTTTTACTGATATTCTCGTTAATATTAATATCACCATTTCCCGGACCAGCGTTGTAACTATTGGTGTTTCTGTTGCCAAGAGCTGCAGATGCAGATGCCGCTGCTGCAGCGCCTGGCGCATTGTCGGCATTGATATGCCAGTACAAAGGAGCCAATTCGCTGTGTAATATTCTATCGTTAACCCCATGGAAACTGAATGGTCTTGTTTCGCCAGATGGGCTGAATGAAGTAAACAGAGGCTGCCTTTGATGAAAAGAGTGATGACGGGAATATTGTTGTTGTTGTGGAGTTTGAGTATCAGACTCAAATTTGATGTTCTGAGGTACTGAGTTGATGGGATTTGCAGTAAATCTGGTAAATAAGTCCTCATTAGCATTAAAAGTAGATGCTCCAGAATTGTTGTTACTCGAATTAATATTTTTCTCAGTTGCTTGTAATGTATTTGTAGAAGGATTGTTAATCAATAAGTTGCTGTTGATGTGGTGGTTATTAGTAAGCGTGCTATCAATTTCGTCCGCAGCGTTATCATCCCCGTCATCATGATGGCTTGTTTTGGCAATCTTTCTTTTTAGCTCTTGAGAGCTAAGCAAATCCATCAAGCTAGAAGGCACATAATCTTCCTCAAACTTCAAATCATCCTCATCGCCCGCTCCTTCTGCAACACCATCTGCTTGTGCTTCTGGCTGAAATGAGTTGCTATCCATTGTCACGGTTTCTTTGGTACCTGTAATACCATTATCTTCATCATCTTCATCGTAGATAGCAGATTCTGAGTTCACTATATCTGCGCTGCTAATTGGTTCAGTAATTGCCGTTGTATTTGCACTACTACTCACAAATGTATCAATGGACTGATCAGTCCAACTAGGTCTATAGCTTCTATAAGCAGCTGGAGTAGCCGCAGTAGCAGTAGTGGGAGAAACAATCCCTGTTGACGGAGATGAAGAAGAGTGAGAGTGATAGATAAAACCTTGCAGAGCATCTGGAGAAGACGTCTGAGCAAATTGAGTATTATTGTTATTCAGCAAAGAATTATTTGAACTCAAAGGACTTGTAGTTACAGTAGAGTTTGCGTTTGCATAACCGTTTATGTTAACAGCATTTCCATTAGCAAAAGTGCCGTTGATACTGCTATTTTGCTTAGGGTTTTGAACAGAAAAATTATTCCAGACAAAGTTTTGGCTGTTACGGCTATTGTGACTATTGTTAAGGTTACTATTGTTATTGTTGTTGTAAGATATAGAACTGTTATTTCCAGAATATGGGTAAGCTTGCATTAATGCTTTTGTGTTGACTCTTCGCCCATCGGGCAAGATATGAGCAAGAGCGCATTTGAGGCCAAACTTGCAGTTGCCTTTTTGAAAATACTTGCAAGGACTTAGGGAGACTGAAGCATCCAAATTATGAGAGAAGGGGCATGAATTACCGGCTTGACAGGCCCCTTGACGAAAGAATTTGCAAGGGACATGAGATAAATCTACAGAAAGTGGCAAATCGGTTAGTTATAGGCCCACAGAAAAAGGGAGGAATAAGGACCAGATAAGGGGGCATATACATACTCTTGGACAGCTTGGCTGGCAGCGAAGCTTGAGGAGTATTAGCTAAGAGAACCTGGTTGTTAGATAGCGACATTGCTGAAGCAGCAATAGTAAAGTGATGGTGTTGATTTGTGCTGATTTGTGTTGTTTTATGTTGTGGTAATTATTGTTGGTTGCGTAGTGGAGGTGCAAGAGTTTGAGAAGAGAGGAAGAAGTAGTGTAGATTTGCCTTCTCTTGCCCACAAATTAGCAGCCAACTAATGTTGAATTCAAGGGTGAAGGAAGCTACTTGAAATGCGATGAGCTCCGCCATAGATAAGCGCACGTGATATAACAGCACCATGCATGGCTGTCTACTGCTCGTATATCTACAACGATTATTCGTAACCGCTAGAGCATCCGCAGTGGTACGGGGCACTTTGGAGCAATGTGGCCTGGCTTCAGGAAGCTTTTAGGAGCAGAAATTTACTTGTAGTTAATGAGTAAGCCTTTTTATCCTGTTTTTATGCTGCTGTTGACTTCTATCTGAGTGCAGTGCGTGCTAGATATTTAGGGGTGTTGCGGGGTGTATCTCTGTCAAAGTTGTTGTCGGTTTTGTGTCATGCGATTTGTGCATTACAATCTACTTGATATTATGCATGCACCAGTATACCATGCATCATAGTGCGGTGTTCCAGAACTGCGGATTGTATCTCTTTATAGGACGCCGGACTGTAAGGCAAGAACCAGCAGCTATAACTTCTTTAGAGAATGCTTTGGCAATATTTATGCTCATAACTTAATCTAGGACCTACTTTTTCTAGTTTTTGGTCTTTTAGATCGCTGACTATAGTGCGGCGCTTTCAGCATGTGATTCCCACTTTCACCACTGGATAGAAATTCACAAAAGCCTATAAGCTTTTGGGCATGTACAGAGGTAAACATTATCAACAGATATCTCGAGAAATAAGCCAAGCCGTAGAAGCTAACTAATTGAACTTATTCTCAACTTTTCTGAACATAAAAAAAAAGGCACAAAATTCACCCAAAAATGTGCTCATCGTAGTTTATAATTTACTAGAATTATTATGGAGCAGTGAAAAAGTGCGCATCGGCGCATAAAAATATAGCTTCAAATAGAAGAGAACAGGAAAATAGAAAAAAAAACATCTCTTAGCAATCCCAAGCCTCTGTGGACTTTGATGACAAACTTCTTGTATTGTTGTAATTGGAGAAGCTGTTTCGGCTAAAAAACAGGCTCTCTACAAAAACACACGATACCGCAACAGCTTTACTGTCTTGACCGATTAGCCAAACATTTTGGAAAAACCAATAATTCAAAGGCAGCTACGGTTGACTCTACAAATTTGTTATGATACCCCAAACCAAAATCTCCAAGTTTCGCACCGCGGCCGTCTGACGGCCCAATGTTAAGATACTCAACTGTTCCGTATACGGCCCGCTGTTCACCGCTAATGCGGTCAAGGTACGGTGCGGGACAAGACTGCGGTGCGGAAAGGAAGAGCGGTACGGAATGTCAAAAATTAGCATAGTGTTGTTGTGCCATGGGCCGTATCCTGCCTCAGCAGTCTTCCTGTCTACGTTCCTACACGGATGATGGATCTTCACCTTAGTTCCCCACGGAAACCACTACGGAAAGACAGCTGTCTAGCATAAGCGACGGAACTGTCACTTAGTCCGGGTGACAGGGTGTTGGGGAGCGTTAGCACTAAAACTGCGCGTTTTAAATTTCTTTTATTTTTTTTTAATTTTTCAGTGATTTCGCTTAGGGCGCTAGTCGGAAGTTGTAACAAGGCACAGCCAGCAGCTTGAAAGAAGGAAGGAAGGAAGGAAGTAAAGTAAGAAGTGAATGTTTGTCCTCATTAACTCTTATTGAACCTCATGAACTCTTATTAAACCTCATTAAAGCCACTATTATATGGGCCGAGACCAGCGCAACTTTGCAGAACACTAAAGAAATTTTCACCCTCGCAAATGTGTATTTAGCAAACCAAGCATAACCGGCACACATTACAACACAATACAAACGACATAGCCTAACATAATTGAACACAACACAACACGGTAAATTCACTCATTCGCCAATGGTTAACTACTTTTTTACATTAGCGCATTTCTGTGAAACTCACGGTCCCGTTCCATTACTCAGCACAAGATTGCACAAGAATATTATTACTGCTGACCTTAATACCAGTCATGATGCTTGTGCTTCTTGCAAGCTTGTTCTCCCCAACAATGACTACCCCACACGTTATTTGGCCTCACAGTGCGATGATACTGGTATGGAATTTATTAGTTCCAAATATTTCAACAATCCAATAATAAATGAAAAATTCAAAGCTATTGTGGTTAGATCTTTGTCAGAAGAGGCTAACTCTAAGATATGTTTTTTTGGCGATAGTAATCTTATGTACTCAATATCGCGATGCTTTACGCTAAGAGATTCATTAGCTAGAGGAAAAACGAGAAAATATTCAATCATAATAACCAGCGATAATCAAAACTTGCTACTTAGAAATTCTAACAAAATAACATCACTTTTCCATTACTTGATCAAGTTTATCAAAAAGAAGAGATTAGAAAACCCACAAGAGTCAAATTACACTGCTCACAAATCGCATGTTGGTGGCAGTAACAGCAACACAAACAACACAAACATTAACAGCAATAACTATGTTATACCACTGCAACCCCAACGCACCAATGCCAGCAGTAGCAGCCACCATAGTAAAAGCAGCCGGAAACCTAAGAAACCCACGGCGGGACTTGAACATTCTTCGTCTGATTCAGATGACAACATTAGCATTGATTATACAGCTTTAATAAGAAATCAAAGCATTGTGCTACGAAATCTATCAGATATTCTTAATGATAGACAAGTTTACTTGAAAATCCACTTGATTGCGTTGAACTTTTTGCGGGATTTGTACTTGAACTCATAGTGTGGATTTTATTTCTTGCTTTCTACACGTGGTGTACCATATATCTAGACTTTTTTTTTCTTTCATTTGCCTACGATGTCGACGAGATTTTTACTTCTTGCTTTCTGCTAGTTTTATTTTGTTGGTTTATTTCCTTTATTTGCACTTAATTGATCATTTTTACTAACGTGTATTATAGCTGTATGTGTTCAACTCCTGCAGCAGCAACCAGTGTTTCAAAGGTTCTTACACTAATATTCTCACTTTTTATAACGTAGCCCATATAGTCTACTGCTTTTTTCTCTATTTAATTCTTATCGAGATAAACAAAACTTGGATGCTTGGGGTCAGTAAAATTTCTGAGGTTTCGGTTATTCACTGTTTTACTAAATGCGCATCAGCACGCATAGCGGCGCATTGGTCATCGTCGATTATATCGTACAGCGCTCGTAACCAAAATACTCAAAATTATCCACAAGAAATTCTCGTTTAGTTAATCAGCTCACATTCATACTGTCAACCTCAATTCTCTATATTCTGGACGTATTTTTATTCCGCAAATGGGTTTTTATATAAAGTCCTAGTTATCTTCTTCCCAAAACTCATATCAACTCTATTGCATTTGTACAATTTTCTTTGCCAATTGCAACCCGCAAAACACTGATCAACAACAGCAAAACATCACATCATGACTGAACCAAGGGCAGTGGAAGTCAATAACCTAACTTATGTCTATCCAAATGGCAAAGTTGGCCTTCAAAACATCAACCTACGACTTGATTGGGGGTCAAGACTTATTATAATTGGCCCCAATGGTGCTGGTAAATCGACGTTATTGAAATTACTCTCGGGGAAGACTTTATGTGCCAGCAATGCTATTAAATTGAACGGTAAAGATCCATTCCGCTTGGTTTCGGATAATATCGCTACATTTTTAGGAACAGAATGGATTTTGAATTCAGTGATCAAAGGTGACATGCCAGTGAGGTTTTTAATTGCATCAGTCGGAGTGAATCAATTACCCCAACGTCGTGATAAATTGGTGGAAATTCTTGATATTGATTTGGATTGGAATATGAATCAAATTTCTGATGGACAACGTAGAAGAGTTCAATTGTTGTTAAAGTTGTACACTTTCTGGGAAGTCTTATTGTTAGATGAAGTTACTGTAGATTTAGATGTGCTTGTTAGATTAAGATTGCTTAGATGGCTTAAACATGAAACTGAGATAAGAAAATGCTGTGTGGTTTATGCCACGCATATATTTGATGGGTTGGCTTCATTGGGGTTCCCTACACATATTGTTCATTTGCTGAGCGGAAAAATCACTAGATATTTGGACTATCAAAAGGATATTGAATTTGTTACTTCTATAGGTAACGATGAAATAACCACGACATCCCGCAATCAAAACAAGCGCAAAGATCCTAGCAATGAAACAGCATTCAACAACATTGAAGAATATTTGGCTTCTAACGATAACCATGAAATTATAAATGACAATGCAAAAAGAGTCAAGATTAACAATGTACATAGTATTCATCCATTGGCTTTGCAATGGTTGACACAGGATTACAAGCAGGCAAATAACAATCAGCAGCCATGATAGAAAGAAATTTTTTAGCTCAATGAAATAAACGTTGGTTTACAATTTTTTGTGTGTTTTTCAAGCCTTGCTGAAAAATAGGCACTGCTTATCGTCTTTTCATGTCAAATACGACTACATATATAGTGGTGTCATTATTAACGTTAAGAAAAAACTTCTTTCAAACTATAGCTCACAAGTTTGATTATCCAAGCATGCATTCAGATTTCCTCAGAAAATCACACAGCTTATTACATTTTGAACCCTTGCCGAATCTTTTCCTCGTTTTCTAAGAACTGCTCTTCAGTTTTTTCCAATGTTTTTTCCAAGCCATTCTGAGCCACAAAAACCGCACACTGTTGCCTTCGAAACTTCGTTCACCAATTGCTCATCATCATCAATTAACTTCGTTTCTAAATTACTGTTTTAATATTGCTAAAGTTGGATAATTACAATCTCCAATATTTGCGATTTTGATCCTAGGCACAATAAAGTTCTCTGAAGATATCTCTGAAGAGGGCAATTTCGAGCCAGGCCGATATGATTGCTAAGCAATGGACGCTTCATTGATTAGCCTCATGTGATTGCAACATACACATGAGTTAGAGACTAAAAATTAAAAAAAAAAAAAAGTTTTTACCGAATATTAATATTGCTTGCAAATATATAATGTTTGTAAACTTGTGGGTAGAAAAAAAAAGAAAGAATTTAAGAGTAAAACAAGAAATAATAAAACAACAAAAAAAGCAACTAACCTGTCATAACCATCATTTTTAACATGTCTAAATCTTTATTCTTGTTGAAGTATTAGCATACGCATTATATGAAACTTCGACGATTTCGTCTGGCGGAAACTCTAAGTATGGAATATCATTTGATGCACAATTCATCAAATAACCGTACAATACTCGTAGTACACTTTCGTGGCCAATAATTAAAATATTTTTTGTGTTACGTTCCATCTCCAAAATCAATGGTTCCAAACGCACGGCAACATCATGATAACTTTCTCCTCTTGGAAACCTGACATGGTATGGATCCTTTTGGAATAGCTCGTATTCAATAGGAAATTGCTGTTGGGTTTCTTCTTCGGTGAAACCTTCATTCTTACCAGGATTCAATTGTGTTAATTCTGATCTTTGCATTAGGCTAATATCATATTTGTCAACAAAAACAGAGGCAGTTTGGACCGTCCTTCTTCTTGCAGAAGTCCAAATTTGAATCTTTTTCTTCAAAATCAGTTCACTTTCAACGTTACCAGACTTGTGCACCAAGTAATCCACTAAAGATTTTTCCAAAAGTTTAGCATGCTCAAGCCCTTCTTCTGACAACAGAGGATCCACCTTGTAAGTATTGTTCTTGTTTTTAGTATCACCACATCGAGCAAAGAAAATTGACCCTTTCTTGATTCTTGTGTTTAATAAAAAGAACGTGATTCTGTTGATTAAATATCCATACTCAGACTTATTTAACACTAGCCGTTCACCAAAATTAATACTTTTAATATAACTCAATACTTGTCTTTCTTTTGGCTCAACATCGTTGATGATTTCATAATACAAGGAAGCCTCTTGGATTCTCTTATTGAAATCAACTCTTGCTTTTTCAACCTCCCAATCTTTGTAATCCGGAGATTTAATGGCATCTTTCAAACTATTAGTCAAAAGCTTATCATTATCAATCAATGACTCAATAAAAATTACTTTAACATTAATTTTACTGAACCGCTCTTGCAAAGCAATTCTATTTTTGGCAATACCATTGATGGCATCATATATCGCTACTTGACCTTTATCCTTACCAAGGAAGTCTTCGATATTATGGACACATTTTTCAACAAGTTCCTCTTTAAACTTTGAAATTTTTTCATCATCAGGTTTCTGACTAAAAAATACAGGAGATATTTTTTCTTCTTTCAAATATTGTCTTCTAAAATCATCAAAATGAAAAACTTGAGTAGTGACACCCAACCATCTCAAATATCTAGTCAAAGAAACAGACAAATGAGTCTTACCACGCCCTGGTAAGCCGCAAAGACAGATCAACAACTTTCCAGCATGAAACAATCTACCGCTATCAGTTGAGTATAACTGACCAGGCGATACTTTAAATGGTGACACTGTAGAATGGATCTCATCTTTGTCAAAGGATTTTTTACGTTCTGCACGTTTGTTCCTGTTATTACCATTGCTTCCGTTTTTTTCCTCTTTAGTCACATTTGCACCCTTATTACCAGCTCCAGATGCAGCGTCATTATCATCATCATCCTCGCTACTATTACTAACCCATTTATTGGATTTTCTAGCACTATAATTTCCTGGGAAGCGAGGTGGCTCAATGGCCACTTCTTCCGTGCCATAGTTGTAATTGATTGGATCTTGACCAATCCTAATGATCTCAGGGTTAGAACTTCCCTCAGGAATTGGATCATTATTGTTATTGTTATTATTATTAATGCTCATATTATGGTTATTTTATTATTGTGATAAAACCAAGTATTATGTTTTGTAGTTTTATGTGCTTATGAACGAGGTGTTTCAAAGACCAAGACTGCAGCTATTTTAAATAATCAAGAAATTTTGCAGGGTTAACTTCTTTGTTTGTTTTGTCCTAGTTATCGGATCAAATATATTTTGTTATGGTGAGCGAGGGGAAAGAGTACGAAATCACAGTTGTAAAAGCTTGTAATTGAATTTGGAACGTTACCCCACAAAAATAAGAAAAGCCAAATGACCGAAAACTGAACCGGAAAAGATCGCTAACTAAGCTGTAAAGATATAGCAGATATGGGAAGAGCTACCAATTTGCTTCTTTGATGTTGAACAACAAGCAGGGACAACCTGAATAGCAGATATGAACTGTACTAGTAAAACAAACTAATAGAATTCCAAGAAGTAAAAATAAAGAATGGTGTAACCAATAGGAGGACCAAGTTTTGATGTATTTTTACTTCTTGGAATTCT
>JXWR01005242.1_pt1 | contig 10393 bp, 6 predicted proteins | sample 315541 | NCBI WGS metagenome assembly JXWR01 (sample SAMN03273951, study PRJNA271842) | soil metagenome | isolation source: rice field ambient CO2 | place: India: CRRI Experimental farm Cuttack,Odisha-753006 | collected 2013-12-17
TTTATTTTTTAGCGCTCAATTGGACCTTTAATAAAATATAACGTTTAAACAAAAATAATGGTGCTAACTGGATATTGTGCTGTGTAGTTTAGATCTTGATTATTCATTTAGTTATATTTAGATGATTGGGTTTATCTTGTAAAGTTATGTTTGTACAATGCTTATTGAGGGTCACATTACCATACCAACTCTACTAGTAGGTTAAGGTATGGTAAAGATACCGATATCAAGTTTTTCTGGGTGACGGTAAGCAATCTATTATGAGAAGGGATTGCTACATGTCAATGCACTGATATGCTTCTCATTGCGAGTAGACTTGTAAACATGCAGCACGCCAAAGCTATCTTGGCCAGTCACATATAGATGGGCTGTGTTGATAACTGAGAGACAACCAAACACTGAAATCTTTAATAATCTCCTCCTTGTTTTTAGCAGCAGCTCCCGTTTTCGTTGCCTTCACTTTGTCATAACTGTTTTTTACAACGCCTTTCGCATCATTACCACTATCACTATCATTAGTTACGCCTTCATTAGCACCAACACCAGCATTAACATTGTCAAAGCTCTGAGTGCCTGTGCCAAATACTGACGGATAACTATTTCTTTTACGAGCATCGTTTGGTGACAATAATGCTTTTCCAGATGATGACGGTGAGGACAAAGCTGATGATGGCCATTGTCGTGATACTTTAGTGGGTAACACAGGCAGTTGCAACTGCTGTTGTAGCTTTCGTGGTGATTGTGAATGCTTAGATGTTGATTGCAGTTGTAACTTTAATTGTAAAATTTTTGCAATAGTTTGGTCATTTAGGCTTAAGCGGCGTTTCACTTGTTGAATGAATGGGCCAAAAGGAACGAGTTGATTCGGGAATTGGCTACTAACTGGCAGTTCCATACTTTTTTCATCAGCGCGCGATATTATAATATTACCATGGGTAGTATTATTGAAATCCGTGGTGGACGATGACGACGATGACGACGATAATGTTTTCTTGGGGCTAGTATTAGCATCAGTTGCCAAATCCAAATCTGCATTTGCATTCGCCTTTGGATTTGCAACATTTGATGGCAAGTTGACCATAGTGATAGCATTCATTATTGTCTCCACAATGTAAAATTGTACCAGGTCAGCAAGCTCATTAAGCTCTTTTTGCTTCTTTTTATCTTCACCATGATAATTACCTGAATTATTAAGCAAACATAATATTTCAACTAACACACTTTTGCTACTGTCATTACAGCTGAGGTCATTGGCGTAGGTACTATTATGCTTAGCTACAATAGCGTTACTATTTGAAAATAACCCATTTCCACCATCAAAAGCAGCGTCAAAGTACCCCCCACCGCCACTGCCGCTATTGCCATGAGCTGATAAAGGTGATTTTAGTTCACTGCTATTTGACTGTTGCTGATATGGATGACCAGCACTAGGCGAACTTATACCCATACCCAATAATGGCTTTGAACTAGCTGGACTATTATCATTGTAATTCCTATTGTTATAATGAGCATTGTTATTGTAAATGTCATTGCTGTTGCTTTTATTGTTAAAATTATTCCTAAAGTTACCGTGCAACGAAATTGGACTGTAATTTCCACCAGGGCTCAACATTGGGTTATCCCTAGGACTCATCTTGATCCCTTTATTAGCCGACGTTGGCCCTGTTGTTGTCGATGCTGCTGCTGCTGCTGCTGCTGCTGCTGCTGCCGCCGCCACTGCCGCCGCCGCCGCTGAGCCAGAACCACTAGAACTACTAGAAGGACTCATTCTATAAATATTCTTGTTCAAATGCAAATTTCTGTTGCTCGAAATTGGGCTCTTGTTGACGTTAGTGATTTGCGGGCTCTTTGTCGATACTGGACTTCTGTTTTTAATCGGGCTTCGATTAGTAGGACTGCCCTCAGGGCCAACTGAACCTAATGTTCCATTTGAAGATGGACTATTTCCAGGTATATTGACATTGTTTTGGTTAGAGCTACCAGAACTATTGATATTGAAAGCCCTACTGCTGCCTATATTATTATTACCGCTATTGAAAACATCTCTTGGTGGTGGCTTCATGCCAATTTTTTGCATTTTAGCAAAGCTGTGCCTAGTAGACAAAGATGATGCCGATGATGAAAACGGCCCTGCGGAGAGTAAAGCTCCAGACGCCCCGGATACCGGGGTTAAAGTTGAATTTAATGCTGATGCTGAAGTAGGCCCCGTGATAGGACTACCGCTGTTGGTAATGTTGATGTTGACATTCACTTTAAGGCCATTGTTGTTGAATTGGTGATGATGGCTACTGCTGCTACTACCACCATTACCATTACTGAAGTTTGTGCGCAAATTGAAGTGAGTTGGCAACTTGCTAGCATTGCTATTAGCATCATCACTGTGCTTCCGTTCACTTGCATTTGCATCTGTTTGTGTACTTATGGTTGCTGGTGGAGATATTGCCGAGGTCGGGGCTATTGCTGCTGTGGCTGCGTTTGCCGCTAATGATGGTGGTTCAGAAAAACTTATATTATCAGAGATATAACTTGATTTTTTTGGCAACAAAGATCTTTGAAATTGACTAGCGGTTACCGTCAAATTTGAATTAGAACGAATGGTGATATTTGCTTTAAATGGATTGGCATTTGGCGACTTGGCAGAGTTATTAGCATCAATAGTCAGAGGAGCACCAGCAATGCTGGAATTTGCAACAGAGTCACTAGTATTGTTGCCAGTATTGGTGTCACTACTAGCAGTAATGGTGGACGCACCACTTGAAATAGCCTCCCTATTGCTATTGGACAACTCCAGCGCATTTTCGACTTTTGTCTCTTCATTACTATTACTGTCGCAATTATCATTGTCGTTGCCGTTGTCTCTGTTAACCACTTCGGCAAAGTTCAATCCATATCCATTTTTAAAACCAAAATCAATCACGTATCCTAGTTCTTCAAGCTTTTTGTAACCCCCAACAAATCCAATCGCAAACTTGAGCACCGCTTCTTTGTCACTAAGCAATGACTCAGAATTGGAATTTAGATTTAGGTTCAGATTCAGGTTCAAGGAATATAGGTAAAGTAATTTCCAAAAAAATTCCACAAGTCTTAAATCGTTAGCATAGCAATGGTCATTATTCATATTACTGGCGCTGTTTGAAAAGACAGTACGCTTGCTGCTGTTGTTATTGCTATAGCCAGAATTCTGGAAAAAGCCGCTATTGTTGTTGCTGTTGCTGCTGCTGCTGTAAGTACCGTCTCTGTTGGTATAGACGTTGTCGTTTGAGTCTTGGCCGCCATCATCAGTATCACCGCCGGTGCTATCGCTACTAAAACGAGCGCTATTACCACTAGATTGATTGAGTATCAGATAAATTCCACCACTGTTTACACTATTAAGGTTAGACTGTTTAGTATGGCTTATACTACCGTAAGAAACAACACTGCTTCTTTTTTCGTTTATATCAGCAAGGTTAGCAGTACTAGAGAGATCAGCGGGACCGGCTACAGGGGAAACTGCAAGAGGCGTTGGGGCAGAAGAAGTGGCCGAACTTTCCTTGCCATCAAAACTCGACTGGCTAAAAATATTAGCATTAGGTCCCGTAGGAGTTAATGCGACCGGTAAAGAAGAAAACGTAGCACCACAGCTAATTAATTTAATAATTTTGACCAACACTTCATCAATAAACAAGCAGTTTCCTTTAAACGAACCATCATTCTTTTTGGTGCTACTGTAGTGACCAGCCTCTTGTTCCTCTTTGAGTTTGTGTTGTTCCTTCCGCGTCTGCTGTTGCTTTCGCATATCAATCATTAAATACCCGAAACAGATTACTAGTAAATCATTTAATTTGCCGCTGCTTGAAAATCGCCAATTGTGTATTTTATGCCATAATGAAACAATTTTAGCGACAATCGCCTGTTTATCTTTGCTCGCAAAAGCTTCAAAATCAATAAGGAATTGCGAGAGAAAGTCAATCACTTGATCAAGTTTACCGATAGCTTTCGTTTTAATTATTATTGTGAATTGTGCTTGTAATTTTGATCTTTGTTGTTGTTTTTTTTGTGCCTCTAATTCTTGGTCTTCAAAGTCTTGGTCTTCATTTTGGTCTTTTTTTTGTTGCTCACTGCTGTAAATATCACCACTTGTTGGGCCTTGCAATGCAGCCTGTGATTTGTCTTGAACACCATTATTACCATAATTTCTAGATATATGGTTTATGCTATTATTGTGGTTATTGAGCGTACGAATCGCATCGTTGATAACTTCTTCGCTCAACTCTATCAATCTGGTAATCACAAAAAACTTGTAGCACATTATTGATTTTTGAAAACTTATAGAAAAGCGAACGAGTTTGTTGAAACTGTTGAAAAATTCAATAAAAAATCTTTCATTGCCAAATAATAGCATCCGATTAGTCTTTTGTTGACTCTGTTGCTGTATGGCTAACTTTTCGGTAAAAGAATTTTGCAATGTCATCAAATCAATAGTTTTTAAACAAAACATGTCAAGCTGAAGCACCTTCACAAAGTAAGCAACATCCTTCTTGTTGAAAGTGCCACTAGCATCACCATCATTAATGCTATTGTTGCGGCCACTCAAAAAATTGTGGATAATCTCAGCTGTTTTGATTATCATCACTGGGTAGGTGTGGACTAACTGCCAGCGAGGGTCATATAATAAAGTAGCAATTTTCTCAAATATGTTGCTACTGATGAAATCGGCCATATCATTATCAGTGTGATTTGGTTGGGTATCAGCATGAGAGTATATGTAAAGAAGATTGATAATCATATCAAAGATTATCAATAGTAGCTCAATGTTTGGTTTTGGTATGTGCTGCTGCTGTTGTTGTTGTTGTTGTTGTTCATGAAGCGATTGAATCTCATTAGAAAGCATTGGTACAATTAGCCGTTCCAAAAGATTCATTTTTTTAAGAATATCAATATCGGCTTCCTCATGGCTAACAATTGTTGCATGGATCAAATGGCTGAAAAACTGTGCTGCTGAACTATCTAATTGGTTACTACACCTAGTGTGACCAGAATTAGCATTGAGATTTGCAAAACTAATAATTTTGTCAAGCACCTGGTCTGATTCCAGTTGTTCAACAAACCATTCAAACCCTTCTTTGGTGTCCTGAATAACAAAGCTCAATAACTTGATACTGTAGCTAATTAGTATTATATTATAATTATCATTATCGTTATCATTGCTCGGCTCAGTTTTTAATATGGCGTTAAAAAGAGCATCTTTTAAGCGATTTTCAGTCATTACCAAAGATATCAATACCTCAGGGCTGCTTCTTAGAAGCAAGCTGAATATCATGAGTTTATCAGCTTGACTATTGGTAGATAAGTAATCGCAAACAAATGAAGTAAAATGCGGGCTATTCGATGCCAGCTCGAATAGCACTATCGGATTTTGGTTGTTTGAAATTTCTAATAAATCGTAAATTGCGTCAACATAAATGTCCTTTGTAAATGGGGTGTTGTTGGTGACTGTGGTGTTTGCGCAATAGATATCATTAATTAGCAAGCCAATCATGTTGGAGATGGTATTTTCGTTGACAAAGTATTCATCAACTATCTGCTTATTATATTTATATGTCCTTATTATATGAAATAACTGCAATTTCAAATTAGTGTTTAGATAATGTTTCCGGTATAAAGCGTCAATATTGGGCACCAATTGAGTAAAACGTATAAAATCGGTAAACGGTTGAGTGCATGATACCAATGTTTGAAAATTGGGGTCCAATAGTAGTTCGAGGTACTTGACTAGACACGATATCAACGGCACTTCTTTGCGATAGTGGCACTCCTGCCGTTCCTGCTTTTCATGAAAGTGATTATGCAAATCCAAGTAGATCAAGTTATCGATTCTGGTTTCTATTTTACGGAGCTGGTCTGGTCTGAGCAGCACTTGAAGATAAGCCTGATCGTCATTGAGCACCTTTAGCAAAAAATCGACAATATCCCAGTCATCATCAGTGTTGTTTGAATTTATTATCAAGTTGCCAAGTACGTCATAAATGTTGGTGTTTAGGAGGTTCTTTGTATTGGCCTTGTTGATAATAGTACAGGTGTTACTAATATTACTAGTGGCAGCTGGTTTATTGTATTCTAGCTTAAAAGCTTTGGCATGAGGACAATCTGGGAAATTTTTCTTGTAATAAAGAAACTGAGCTAGTAGCCTAACCACTTCTGTTTTCGTGCCGTTGCTGAAGGGAAGTGAAAGCAAAAACTCAGCCAAGTTTTTAAACAAGTTTTCCATAAAGTTGTGTTGGAATAGGGTTTGTTCATAGCCTGTAAGTAAGTTTTGGAAAAACACAAGAATAAGCTTATCAATCTGCTCAAATTCTTTATCATACTTGTTGATTTGCAAAAAGATAATCAAACATTCGCACAACTTTTTATCAATGATGGCAGATTTCACCTCTGGACTTGTGGTGGATTGCCTTACTATTTGAGCTAGGACTTTTATGGCAACGGTGAAAGCATTAATGTTGCTATTGGTCAAGTAGCTTTCAGCAATGGTTGTGGTAATGTAAGACTCAAACAAGTTGGACTGGGTGAACTGGAGCATGTGCAAGCCGTCCAACTGCAAGTAGCTGAAAAGCAAATTCTGGTAGCGGTAAATAAGCACCATGCGCTTTTGACTTAGAACATCGGCACCATGGTCGTGGACTTGAGCGAGAATGAGAAACAAAGTGTCGCCAAACTTGCAATCCACCAAGACCTTGTATTTGAGAGAAGCCAGACACCGGGAAACGAGGGCCTCGAAGATGTTGAGCAAAGAGTTTGAGATTTTGAGGAAGTGGTTGTTGCCCAAAAAGTTGAGTTGGAAGAGTTTCTGAACAAACTTTGTGAGGAGCTGGCTTTCAAGAAGGGGCGATAGGTAAGATTCATTATCTGTGCGGCCTTTGTCGGGACTAGAGTCGATGTAAGTGAAGATAAAGTCCAAGCAGAGAGCGGCAAACTGCTCGGAGGAGTTGTCCAAGATGGTGGCTATTTGGGAGCGGAGATGGTTGTCTGAGAGCAAGTCGCTGAACGCCAGGAAGGACTGCTTGACATCCAATTCCAACGACATGGCAGGCGGTGGAGGTGGAGGAGAGCCGGTGTGATGAGGGCGTTTTGGAAGCGCGTTGGAATGTGGATGTGGACGAAGAGATGTACCTACTGGTACCTGTAGAATGTAAATTAGATGGTGATGATGTCCTTGTTTGTTTGTTTGTTTGTTTGCAAATAAGCGCTGAAGGACAATAGACCTGGCTCCGTGGAGGAGTGTTGCCCGGACGCTGTAACTGTATACTGTGGCTAGTTACGATTGGTGCAAGAGTAGCAGCCCCAACAGCCCCAAAAATGGAGTAGGGAATATATAAGAGCAAGACCCACATCCCAGGTTTGACAAGCCATCGGTAGGGCGGATTGTCTGTGTGGGAGGAGATACAGTTTGACACCCAGAGTTGAGTTGAGTTGAGTTGAGAAGGCAGCACATAGTGTAGCATCGTACGACAGTGGTGGGAAGAAGCCGAAGCAGAAGCAGAAGCAGAAGCGGCGCGCACTCCCTTATTGCTACCAGCACCACACAGCCAAAGCAAAAAAAATCGAAAAATCGAAAAATGGAAAAATGGAAAAAGCGGAAGACTGTAGCGTGTAACGGATAGCAGCAGAAGCAGCAGCAGCAGCAGCAGCAGCGGTGCTAACTATTAATAGCAAGAGAATTCTAGACTAAACGCTGCACATATATATATGCTCTTTGCAAACGGTACTGACTGACCCGGGCAGTATTCAGAAAAACAATTCCAGTTGCGCTTCAATACCAATATATGTAGCAAGATACACTTTTCGCCCACCCAAGTAGGCACTTTTTTCCTTTAGATTACTCACTCCACTCCACTTCATCCATCCGTACATCCGTACATCCCTACATCTGACCTCCCGGGTGCATCTTGTCATTCTATCAATATATAATCTATCATTCTATTAGTATATATATTATATATATTATTTTGGCCATCCCCCACCGCAACTCGCAATCTTCATCTGTCTCCGTTCCCAGGAACTCCACGTCGTCTCCCTCCTTTATGTCTCCTTGACATCTTCACACTCACCGCAATACCAATCATGCCCTTCCCCAAATGCCTCTCATTTTCATGGCACCACAACCTCCTCAATAACCCAAAATTCACTTCCTTCGTTGCCCACGCTTCCAAGTTCCGTCGCTTTTGTCTAGGCTCGATCTTGATTTCTGTTGCCTACTTTGACCCCGGCAATTACTCTACAAACATTACCGCCGGTGCTACTAATCGATTCTCCTTGTTATGCGTCGTGCTTTTATCTAATCTCATTGCCATCTTTTTGCAGTCTCTTTGCATCAAACTTGGGTCTGTTACTGGCATGGATCTCCCTAATGCTTGCCGTATCCATTTGAACAAATATGTCAACTGGGGCCTTTACATTGCTGCTGAATGCGCCATCATTGCTACAGACTTGGCCGAAGTCATCGGTACTGCTATCGCTCTCAACATTTTGCTAAAGATCCCGCTACCGGCCGGCGTTGTCCTCACTATTGTCGATGTGTTTGTCGTGTTGCTTGCTTATAGACCTGGTGGATCTGCTCAGCTTATCCGCTACATTGAGTACGTTGTCGCTGTCTTCGTGGCTGGTGTGGTGGTTTGCTTTTGTATCGAGCTCAAGATGATTCCCCCAGTACCTATTCGCCAAGTTTTCCGCGGTTTTATTCCTTCCAGTCAAATGTTTGAACACAGCGGGATGTATACCGCTACTTCCATATTAGGGGCCACGGTGATGCCCCATTCGTTGATTTTGGGCACAAGTTTGGTTAAACCGAGATTACGCGAGTTTGACGAACAGCAAAATTTCATCAAAGAAGAATGGTTCAGCAACAGAGAAGAAGCAGAAGAATATTTCTACTACCATTACCGCCCTACTCTCAAAGCCATTGACTATTCTCTCAAATATTCCATTATTGAACTTACCGTTACTCTATTTACCGTGGCGCTTTTCGTTAACGCCGCAATTCTAATTATTGCTGGGGCTGCTCTTTACGGCACTGACGAAGCTGTAGATGCAGACTTGTACACTATTCATTCGTTACTTTCCAAGCTCCTCACTCCAGCCGCAGGAACAGTTTTCATGGTGGCATTATTGCTCTCCGGCTTAATGGCAGGGGTGGTCTGTACAATGAGCGGCCAGATTGTCTCCGAGGGCCATTTAAACTGGACAATCAAGCCATGGAAAAGAAGAGCAATCACAAGATCCATCGCAATCATTCCTGCCTTTATTGTCACTTTGACCATTGGTAAAAGTGGGCTCTCCAAAGCACTAAACGCTTCTCAAGTCTGTCTTTCCATCTTGTTGCCATTTTTGACTGCCCCTTTGATTTACTTCACTTGCAAAAAATCAGTCATGAAGGTGGAGATCAAAGATGATTATGTCATTGATATCAAAAAGAGCGAGACTCAACAGGAAATTATTTCCTTGTCAGATATGACCTCAACAACTACGGAGGATGATAGCCAGTCAACAACAACAATAAGGCAACGCCAAGGCGGTGCCGCTGGCGCCGCTGGTGCTAATACCACCGCCCCCGCTGTCCCTGCTAACATTGATACCGCTTGTCCCGACGCAGAGGGCCAGGTAATTAGAATTCAAACCACTGATCTTTCAGAGCAAAGATACGTGGACTATAGCAATAATTGGGTTACGTCAATAATTGCCGCTATCGCGTGGCTATTTGTTTGTGTTTTGAATGTTTACATGATTGTTCAATTGGGTCTTAGTGGCGGTGATATCAGTTGAGTATTGCCGCTGACATTTTTTCACAGCGGCCAAGCCAATGGCCAATGTAGAAGTGTATATCTCTCCCCTCAATCAAGACACACACAATCAATATTCATTATAAACATGGCGGCACTCAATATATTTGAATCATATAGTAATTCCCAAGACGATGTACAAATATTTTCCGCATCCTTAGCATATAAATATCATACATCAGCACATAATATTAGTAATAATACGATACAAATACGATGTAACGAAAAATAAGATAAAGTAGCGTAGTTTATACAATTTGCAGTATAATGTAATACTGTCGCCGCCATAGGTTGGCTATCCAACACTTTAATTTCTCCAGAAGAGAACAGGAAGCTGGTAGTGCGGTTGCGGGGTGCAGGGCAGGGTAGGGTGCAGGCAAATTTGTCCGGTGTTACACATATAGGTACTTGACTGTCCACCTAAGTTAATAAACGAATAAACAGAGAAAAACATGACTTTATTAATACCTGAAAAAAAGAATTGTAAAATAATTTTTTTTTAAAAAAATTAGTTTTTCCGACGTATATCCATCGGAAATGAAAAACAAAAAAAATAAGGAATTTTTCCGACGGGT
>JXWR01002936.1_pt1 | contig 10373 bp, 5 predicted proteins | sample 315541 | NCBI WGS metagenome assembly JXWR01 (sample SAMN03273951, study PRJNA271842) | soil metagenome | isolation source: rice field ambient CO2 | place: India: CRRI Experimental farm Cuttack,Odisha-753006 | collected 2013-12-17
TTTTACTTCTTTTTTTTTTTACCGTTCTTTTTTCTTTAGCTCTCAAAAAAAAGTCGGTGCGCATTGATAACTCTTATTATCTTCATCAATACATATATACGTATTTGATAATATTCTATTGCGTACAGTCGACGATTTCGATGTGTAAACGGGATGTTTTGGGTGCTTGGGTTGCTTTTTATGTAGGTAGTGTCTTTATCTTGACAGCGTGTATCCGCAGATGGGTTCCGGGAATCAATCACATGGCTAATTTGAAGGGCAAGCGGCGTGCCGTTTTTTATATCGGCAATGCCCATCGCATCTCTTTTCTTTGATTTGCTATTCATTCATTGCATGTCTTTTTATTTAAGAAGAGACATAGGAATAGAGAACTCTGTTTAGCAACACGAGCCTTGCAAGAATCGGAAAATATTCTTCCCCATAGTTTGATTAACGATTGCAGCCAATTTAATTGACTATAATGTCTGCCGATAACCAAAGTAGCAAAGCGAAGCTTGAGCCCGAAGGCATCGCAGCATCAACTTCCGTTAATTCTGCTACTCTATCAGATGAAGGCAGTACTCAGCAACCCATCACAAGCAAGATTTCTCATGATTCAGGCTCTGAAGTATCAACACCAGAGTCTTCTACCCCGGGGTCTCCTGTTAATGAAAGGCCATTATCTTCAAGACCACTGTCAGGCAGGTCAAAATCTTCAAGCAAGGGAAGCGCTGGCAGCGATTTTGAGGAGATTTATCCTCCGGGCAAAGTCAAGCTTCTTTGGGCCAAATTAAAAGTTTACGTACATCCATCAAAAAATAAAAAAGACAACATTGCCGGGGTACTATCCCTTTCTAAAGAACATAATAGTACCAACAAAGACATTTACATTTCTTGGACTCCGGAATATACCATTGACGCATCGGAATTGGCTATTTTTGAGCAGTGCGACATCAAGACCAATGTCGAGGAACCAGAATTGAAAAACTTGTCTCAGGATAAACGATTATATGTCAAGCAGCAAGAAGAAAACAAACAAAGACAATTGCTTGGAGGCAGCGCGTCAATAAAGAGAAGAACTAGCGGTTTTTTTATAAAGAAATCAACAGTTGCAGGTCTTGGTTCTTATGGGTTTTCTTTGAAAAATTCTAACATATACTCTATTCAATCCAGAACTCCTAACCTCGGTTGGTGGTGGGGTTCAATCATTATTCATTCAAGAACCGCATATGAAAAATTACCAGTGTTGTTTTTTCATGATGACGAATCTCCTAGCACGTTGAAACAACAAAACCAAAAAAACAAAGATTTCAACCCTTTTTCGTCAAATAATCCTGGTGAATTATTTTATGGTGGTGATCAATTCTTTGATGTGTTGCATCATTACTGTGTGGTTGAAAAATCAAGCTTAGAACAGTCCGTTTACTTAATCAATCCAGACTCGGATGACAGAAGAGCGTTTGCACCATTGAATGTAAAAGAGGATAAACCAGCAGTAAATCCGACAGAAAACTTGAACAAATTGTTGAATGGCGCCAAATGGACAATCCTTGAATCACTAGCCAAAATTTCACAACTAGCTAAAAATAATGTCAATACTGCTATCAATGAAAGTCCTGCTCCTGTCAAAAAATTGCTCGCCAGACCGGAGGTGAAACGTATTAACGATGATTTCGATAGTGCTCATGTTTATTTGGCCAAATGGGCATTGAGCATTCAAGAAGAAGCAGAAAAAAATAAAAAGAAGTATGTTTTGGATGACAGTTATAGAAACTTGCTTAATCTGGAACTTGGGATTGAATCAGTGGACACATTGAGTCCCTTGGAGATTGAGAAAGCACAACGCAGAAAGGAAGTTTCCAAAATCGAATGGGATTCATTTTTTGACAATGCTGGAAGACTTTCTTTAACAGTCACCGAGGTTAAAGAGAGAATTTTCCATGGCGGAATGTCACCAGCAGTGAGACCTGAGGCATGGTTATTTTTGCTTGGAGTGTATCCTTGGGACAGTTCTGCTTTTGAAAGAAAGCAAATATTGAAAACTTTGTCTGATGATTATAACGTCTTTTTGTCCAAATGGCAAGATAACGAAGAGTTACAGACTAACTCCTATTGGAAAGATCAAAAGTTCAGAATAGAGAAGGATGTCAACAGAAATGATAGACATATTCACATTTATAAGGAAAAGAAGGATGATCCAACTGAAGATGACGATTTTAATGTTACAAAAATTACCAATCCTCATTTGCAAAACTTGAGAGAAATTTTACTCACTTATAATCAATACAATGAAAACTTAGGATATGTCCAAGGAATGTGTGACTTGCTTTCGGTATTATATTACATTTTTCAAGACAAGAGTATTTCATTTTGGTGCTTTGTGAAATTTATGGATCGTATGGAACGCAATTTTCTCAAAGATCAAAGCGGAATGAAGATTCAAATGGAAACTTTAAATCAATTAGTATCTTTGATGCTTCCTAAATTATTTCTTCATTTGGAAAGATGCGATTCTATTAATTTGTTTTTCTTTTTCCGTATGCTTTTAGTATGGTTCAAGCGAGAATTTACATTCGATGATATTATTAAATTATGGGAAGTGTTTCTTACCGACTACTATTCATCCCAGTTTCACTTGTTTTTTGCACTCGCAATCTTATCTAAACATGAAAAGATTATACTTCAGCACTTGTCAAGATTTGATGAGGTTTTGCGTTATATGAATGACTTGAGCTTAACTATGGACAAAGATGACTTACTAGTTAGGGCAGAATTGTTGTTTTTAAGATTTAGAAAAATGGTGGAGATTATTGATCGAGGCACATTGAATGATAGATTGAATCTGTTGCGGTTGGATACTATCAAGCAAAATCAACAAGGAAGAAGAAGGAATGAGCCAACCACATTACCTGAAGCTTATGAGATTACCAATGAGTTGAGGCTGTTACTTAGCCAGGAAATTATCATACAGAAAGAAAGGGAGAGACTGCCTGATGAGCCAAGCAGTTGATCTGGTTGCTTAAATTTTTATTTTTTTTTATTTTTTTTTGTTTATTTCATTTTTATCAAAGATTTGTGTTAGATTTGTGCTCTTGATGTTGCTTGCTTGTTGTTATATAGTCTTTCTTTTATAGCTTATTTGCCACATATTTTTTCATTCATAAATACATAGTTATTTGTTGCACAGACCTTGTTATTAAAGGTAATTTTAAATTGAATTTATGCCAGGAGATAAGTCAGAGAGATTTTTCAATAACCTTTGTAATGGATTAATCAAATAGTTACGACTTAAAAGGGAACAGAAAAAATCAGAGGGGAAAATAATTTAGTGCATAGAAAGAACAGAATTAATGAACAAATGAAATGAAACCTCATAAATAAAAAAAAACCTATAATAACTGGTTACAATTATCACAAAGTTGGTATATGACTATACTATAGTTATAGGGCAAGTATATAAGCGAAATACAGAAGTAAAACAGGAGAAGAAAAAAAAAATTAATTCAGGAAGAACGACCATTTGATTATCATTTTTCAGACGATCAAATAGAACCACCCAAAAGAGCATCAATTGCTCCTTGGACACTACCCCCGCTTCTTCTTAATGCTGTCACGTTTCTATCAAAATCAGTAAAGCCCATATCGTTGAGCTGTCTAAGCTGCTGTTCATATCTTTCTTCTGGTGGTCTAGTATCATTTTGAGCGGCTGCGCCTGCTCCTGCACCTAATCCGGCACCACCAGCGCCTCCTAGCAATGACGATAACATTTCTGGGTTGAAAAATGGATTAGCGCCAGCACCAGCACCAGCACCAGCACCAGCATTACCAGCACTGTTTGCTGGAGGCTGACCAAATAGACTGAATGGGTTTTGAGGAGCTCCGTTAGGGAAAATAGCAGCGAATGGATTTTGAGCCCCAGCAGCCCCAGCAGCATTATTAGGGTTGGTATTATTATTACTAGACTCAGTCGAACGTTCAGCTTCAGTATTCGTGGCAGCTCCTGGTGCAGGGAATCCCGAGTTTGTACCAGCACTACCAGCGCCAGCACCACCAAACCCACCAAGACCCCCACCAAGACCGCCAGCACCGCCAAAGGCTCTTTGCATTTCCATAGCTTGTCTAAACATTGAAGGGTTGGACAACATTTGTCTGAAAAATGGACTTTGCATGAGTTCTCTTACTTGAGGTCCCATTGATCTAAGCATAGGGTTTTGACTAATCATGTTGTCCACCATTTGAGGGTTGCTCAACATGGAGCTCATCATTTCTTGAAACATCGGGTTTTCCATCATTGAAGCAAATTGTTCTTCATTTGGAGCACCGTTCAAACCACCATCAGGGCCAAACATGTCTGCACTAGGCAAGTTGACTCCGTAGCCAGCATAACGGGCACCAGTGAGGCCAGCTAGCGGATCACCAGCGCTGGTTCCAGCAGCAATATTGGATGGTATATTGGCACTGTTATTGTTGGAGGCGGTAGAAGCTGATCCAGAAGCAGAGGCACTAGTAGATGCAGCAGGCTTACTTCCTGAGGATTTCACCAAATGAACAGTATGTCCATCTTGGATTTTATAGGAAGCTATGGTCTCGCTATCTTTGAGTACTCTACCAGAATAAATCAATCTTTGCTTATCATGGGGAATGGTAGATTCGGTCTCGATCTGTTTTTTAAAATCTCCTATTGTCAAAGATTTGTCCACTTTCAATTCGTATTTTTTATCACCGGCGGATCTGAGGAAAAGCAGGTTAGTATAAGCAGAATTTAATCACGAGAATTGATTTGGAGAAAGGTGTTTCTCAGTTGCTCAGTCAGAGTGGCCAACTTAACTATGCCAATAGTATGAATTATAATGACGGAGACGGCATTGAAAAACAGCATCGCCAACCGCAAAGCTTAGTTCCGCACTTTGCAAAGAAAAGCAGGTAAAAAAAATCTCAATGGCGCAAAACATACTTTATGTGGATGGTTATTTCTTCGGACGACATTGTGTATTTAATTATACGTTTGTAAGAGTGTATTCTGGGGGCAAATGAAGTCGCGTTTCACTAAGCTTAGAAGACCAGGCCGCCGTGTTGATAACCACCGTTTGGCGCTTTTTGGACAGAACGTTCTGGCACACTGCCAAAATAGGGCTTACCCGAATGTCAAAGCCGCCCCATTGCTGAGCGGCCTCGGGACGGTTTCCGCAGAGGGTTTCCTGCTCAGAGGACAAAGTGGAAACAGGGCTCGTGACTAATAATTGGCGCTGCGTTAGGAAAATGTCAAAAATATTCGAGAAGAGCAGTGCTTTAATGCGGTGATGCCAACGCTAATCAGTGCTGTCAGCCTCGATTTAGCACCGATAACCGTTAATAGCATCTCAGATTATGAGCCAAGTGAGATCAAGAAAGGATAGTGCCAGCAATACTGACAAGAAAGATGACAAAAGTGGTGTCGCTCCGGACAAAAAGCCTCGTCCAACAAGTGAAGACGATTTGTATCGTAATTCTACGCAGTACAGACTATGGTCGTTTACAGAAGAGCAGCTAAAAGACAAAAGAGCAGACGTTACTGCAAGTGGTAGGCGCATTGTGCTCAAGAAACTCAAAGTTCTTTGTGATAGCAGCGAAAATAATTATAATTTCGAAGATCTGAAAAATTTGTTGGAGTTAGTCAGCGAAGAGGAGGAAATGAAAGAAATTAGCTATTATGTTGGGGTATTACAGAAATTGTCAACATCGGTACTAAAGTTACCTTCACAAGTCAGAGCCACAGCCATTGCATTTTTGAAAAGATTTTATTTAACACATAGTGTTATGGAATATCACCCCAAAAAAGTTCTATCCACATGTTTATTCTTAGCAGCCAAATCAGAAAACTGTTTCATGTCACCAAAAACACTAGCGGAATATCTTGGTAAAAAAACTACCCCGGAATCAATTCTTGAATTGGAATTTACCATAGTGCAGTCCTTATGCTTCACATTACTATGCCACCATCCATACAGACCTTTACATGGCTTTTTCTTTGATTTCCAATCTGTACTAATAAGAAAGCATCCCAATGGGGTCGTGGTAGTGCGAAAGGACGAAAAGACTAACGAAAAGAAAAAGGTAAGAATTAAGTTTCCTCAGGATCGAGTGATGAAGGGCTACATAGCAGCTAGAGAGTATATTGACCACAGTCTTATTAGTGACGCTAGTTTCTTATATACACCTCCCCAGATTGCATTAGCATGCTTCCTTAAAGTGGATGAAGAAATGACTATATCATACTTGACATACAAATTCGTGAAAGACCAAAAAAAGAAAGATTCTGATGAGGTCGCTGATGATGTTAATGAAGGTGTTACTGAAAAAGGCGAAGAAAAACCTGCAGTGAAAAAAGAGAGCGAAGAGCCGGTACCGAAGAAGGAGGATGGAACACCACAAAACGGTAGGGCAGAAGATGAAACACCAGAGAATAATAGTAAAGAAGACAAGCAGAAAACTGCAAAAAAAGCAGAGGCCGAGGCCGAAAAACAGCATAATATTGCATTTTACAAGAAATTATTGCGAACTTTGAGGGCATGCTTGAAAACCATAGAGAACATCCATAATCCGTCTCTTGATGAGGCCAAAAACATTGATAAAAAGGTCCACTACTGTATCAACCCAGACAAGTTGCTCAAAAGAAAAAGACAAGAAAGCCCAGAATCCGGAGGCGGCGATAACAAGAGAATAAAGCTTGAGCAGGTAGATGGTTAGTAGTTGTTTGTGCGTAGTATTATAATCTCTAAATTGCAATAAATTGCAGATTTGCGTTAATGTTGGATCTGCTTGTAAAATTGGCTAACCTGTAGTAATATATCCCCATAAAACTGGGAGAGTTTGTGGATGTTGAGACGTATATTCTGGGGTTTGATTGTATAATATCACATGAATGACATTTAGTATCAAAACAGATCACATGACATTCAACGAAACAAATCTTGCGGTCAAAACGGACTGCCGGGTGACACTAGAAGCTTGAACCGCTCTGTTTTGGACACGAATAATGAAAACGAAGCGAATTGTCAGTTTAAAAATTGGCCTGTATTTCGGCCTAAACGAGCTGAAGTGACGCTGTTCATCTATAACTCACAAACAAAAGTTAGCTTTAACACTTTCAACAGCAATCCTTTTCAAGATGAAGATGCTAACTAAGGTATGTAGTCACAGTTTTGCAGTACTCTATAGTCTACTAAAATAAAATTGCGCATCTCAATGATTCGTGTTTTTGTTTGTGTTTAGTAAAACACGGTGATAGCTTGATCTCTTCAACGCCTTCAGCAGATCATTAATAGGCAATGTTATTTTACCTTATCGATATCATGATATATGATCACTAACACTAAATTTAGTTTGAATCGAAGTCATCTTCCAGGGCAAAGGGTGTGGCTTTCCACCCAACAAGACCTTGGGTGTTGGTTTCTTTGCATTCATCAACTATTCAATTATGGGACTATAGAATGGGGACTTTAATTGACCGTTTTGAAGAACACGATGGCCCAGTCAGAAGTGTGAATTTCCATCCAACTCAACCTTTGTTTGTTTCTGGCGGTGATGACTATACTATCAAAGTGTGGTCCACAATCAGCAGAAAATGTATTTTTACTCTTTCGGGGCACTTGGATTATGTTAGAACCGTATCTTTCCACAACGAATTACCCTGGATTCTTTCTACATCTGATGATCAAACCATTAGAATTTGGAATTGGCAAAATAGACAAGAAGTTGCATGTTTAACAGGCCACAATCATTATGTAATGTGTGCTCAATTCCACCCAACCCAAGATTTAATTGTTTCTGCTTCCTTGGATCAAACTGTTAGAGTTTGGGATATTAGCGGGTTAAGAAAGAAACACTCTGCACCACAAAACTCCGTTAGATCTTTTGAAGATCAATTGTCAAGACAATCCATCCCTCAACAAGACATATTTGGGAATACTGATGCCGTTGTCAAATATGTCTTGGAAGGTCATGACAGAGGTGTCAACTGGGCTGCTTTCCACCCAACTTTGCCATTGATCGTTTCTGGTGGTGATGATAGAGTGGTTAAACTATGGAGAATGAGTGAAACCAAAGCTTGGGAAGTTGACACTTGCCGTGGCCATACCAACAATGTGTTGGCTGTTTTGTTCCACCCAACTCAAGATTTGATCATCTCTGTTTCCGAAGATAAAACTATCAGAACTTGGGATTTGAACAAGAGAACATCTATCAAGCAGTATACAAGAGAAAATGACCGTTTTTGGTTAATTGCCGCACATCCAAATATCAATTTGTTTGCTACTGCCCATGATAGCGGTGTGATGGTTTTCAAATTGGAAAGAGAAAGACCAGCAAGCACGTTATTCCAAAATCAATTGTTCTATATTAACAAGGAAAGACAAGTTCAATCATACAACTTTGACAAGAAATCTGAATCATTACCAATGTTGTCTTTAAAAAAGATTGGAAAACCATGGACTATGTTAAGATCGTTGTCCTACAACCCATCTGAAAATTCCATTCTTGTTACCACTGGTCCAGAAGACTCTCCACTATACGCATTGATTCCTCTTCCAAGAGATGTTACTGGTGCCATTGAACCGTTAGATATTAGACAAGACAAAGCCGACTATGCAATTTTTATTGCTAGAAACAGATTTGTTACTTACAGCAAAGAAACGGGATTATTGAATGTCAAAGATTTGAACAACTCTGTCACTAAATCCATCAAGTTAGAAGAACCAATTAAAGATCTTGTGTACGCTGGCCCGGGCCTGGTGTTGTTGTTAAGACAAAACTCTATTGTACATTATGATGTTCAGCAAAAGAAGGTGTTAAGTGAAATTCAAGTTAGCAATGTCAAATATGTTTCGTGGTCTCATGACGGCCAGTACTTGGCTTTGTTGTCTAAGCACACTATCACTATTGTTAACAAAAAGTTGGAATTAGTAACTTCGATGCACGAAACTATTAGAATCAAGAGTGCCGCTTGGGATGACTCTGGTGTTTTGCTTTATTCTACTTTGAACCACATCAAATATACCTTGTTAAACGGTGATAGTGGTATTATTAAGACTTTACCAAATACTGTCTATATTATCAAGGTCTCTGGCAGAAACGTTTTCTGTTTAACCAGAGATGGTGGTGTTGACATTATTAAGATTGATCCAACTGAATACAGATTTAAAAGAGCTTTGGTGAACAAAAACTTCAATGAAGTTTTACGAATTATCAAAAACTCAACCTTAGTGGGTCAAAATATTATTGCTTACTTGCAAAAGCAAGGCTACCCAGAAATTGCATTACAATTCGTTGAAGATCCCGAGACTCGATTTGAATTAGCATTAGAGAGCGGCGATTTACAAGCTGCCCTCGCTGAAGCTCAAAAATTGAAATTACCAGCTGCTTGGAAATCCTTGGGTGAAGAAGCTCTTTTGCATGGTAATACTCAAATTACAGAGCTTGTGTATCAGGATCAAAAACAATTAGATAAATTATCGTTCTTTTACTTGCTTAATGGTGACACAAACAGATTACAAAAAATGCAAACTATTGCTGAACACAGAACTGATATTTCGTCATTGATTCAGAACTCTGTTTATTTAAATAGTGTGCAAAAAAGATCTCAAGTGTTCTCTCAAGCCGGAAGTTTGCCATTAGCTTACGCTATTGCTAAATCTAATGGATTGGAAGATTTCTCTGAGCAAGTATTGGAAGTTGCTGGTATTGATGCTGATGAAGTTGAACTTCCAGATGATATTGGTGAGCCTATTGAACTTTTGAAACCAGTTAGAGAGCTCGGTAACTGGCCATTGAAGCCATCTGCCCCATCATTTTTTGAAAAAGCAGTATTGGGCCAATTGGATGATCTTGATTTGGAAGACAATGAGCCAGAAGATGAAGAAGTCGATGGTACTAAAGCTTTGGAAACCAATGACTTTATTGATGAAGGTGCTGAAGATGATATGGGTTGGGATGATGAAGGGTTAGAAGTCAGTGATGTAGAAGAAGACATTGAAGAAGCTGATGCAGGGTTATCAGAAACTAGCACCTGGATGAAGAACGCCGCTTCTAATGCTGCTATTCAAGCCGCAGCCGGTGAATTTGAATCTGCTGCTCAACTTTTGAATAGACAGGTTGGAGTTGTGAACTTTGAGCCATTGAGACAAAGATTCTTGGAAGTTTACCAAGCAAACAAATTATACGTTCCAGGTAATGAGGGATTGCCGCCAGTAGTATCCTACATTAGATCTGATCCAGAAGAAGAAGAATCATCCAACTACAAGCCATACATACCAGGTTACGACACACTAGAAGCTAGAACCCCCAAAGATATTATCACAATGGAGTAACACCATTCCAAAAACTTCTATATTTTACAGTGTAGATATACTGCAAACCAC
>JXWR01006019.1_pt1 | contig 10345 bp, 6 predicted proteins | sample 315541 | NCBI WGS metagenome assembly JXWR01 (sample SAMN03273951, study PRJNA271842) | soil metagenome | isolation source: rice field ambient CO2 | place: India: CRRI Experimental farm Cuttack,Odisha-753006 | collected 2013-12-17
AGAAACATTTATGAAACAAGAAAAAGAGCCGTCAAATCTACAGCACACAACCCACTCTTTCGTTTCACTATTACAGCCTTTTTTTTTCACTTAGCTGAATACCTGAATAGAAAAATAGTTTCAATTAATACCAACAATCTATTATTCCTTCTTTATTTATTGTTAATCCTTTTTCAAAACGGCCGCCTTGCTGGCAAAAAAAAAAAACTTTTTTGATCCAAGAAAAAATCTCGTCAAATCGAGCAGACACATTTACTGCAAATCTCATCGACAGCAACAGCCTATAACCCCATCACAGCGCTCACTAAATATAAGACATGGACACCAACGAGAACATAATAAGAAGAAAAATAGTGATTGTTGGTGACGGTGTGGCCGGCAAAACTTCCCTCCTTTATGTCTTCACCTTGGGGGAATTCCCGACAGAGTACCATCCAACAGTATTTGAGAACTATGTCACTGATTGCCGAGTGGATGGCAAAGCAGTACAACTTGCCCTCTGGGACACTGCCGGGCAAGAAGAATATGAAAGATTACGACCATTATCTTATGCCAAAGCCAATGTTATTCTCATTGGCTATGCAATCGACAATCCTGAATCATTGCAAAATGCCAAATATAAATGGTTTGCCGAAGTGTCTCGCTACTGCCCCGGAGTGCCTATCATACTAGTGGGACTCAAAAAGGATCTTCGACTCAACAATAGTAGTCGTTATGCTCAGTACAGGCAGGGCGAAGAAGCGGCTAAAGAAATAGGAGCAAGAAAATATGTGGAGTGTTCGTCGTTGACTGGAGAAGGTGTGGATAATGTCTTCGAGGTGGCTACGAGAATTAGCTTAACGTTGCCGAAGGACAACTCCCCTGGCTGCTGTATCATACTGTAGTATTACGGTTTGTATTTTTATTTGAAGAATATGAAAAGCAAGAGACCCAGGTAGCAAAAGACAAAAAAACAGAAAGAAAAAGCTACTATATTATTGTACAAGAGACGAAGTTTGTCATATTCCAGGTCAACACAAAAGTTCTAGGTTTTACATCAAACCAATTTTCTAATAATTAATAATATTTTTTTTTCAACCACTCGCTTGTTTCATCACACTCTTTGTCTCTTTTATTTTCCTCCCTTCGTTTCTCTTCTTAGCATCGTTTGAGTTTTACATTATACCATTTTGCTCAGTTGTTGTTTTGCTGTTCGGTACGATTTGTCGTTTGGTACGATTTATTTATGTTATATTATTTTGGAAGAAAATATTTTTATTTTTTCATTCTTGTCTTTTGTTGACTTGCTGCTACATTGATCTTGCCATTTCAGGAACATTACTGCTTGAGATGCGTTATTCCATATATATATATATTTTTCTTGTGTTTTTCATTTATTTTCCTTGATGATCGCTTCTCATTAATCATTTTTCGTCTCTTTATCTTTCTCTCTTTGCTTACATTATTTTTTATTATTTTCGTCAATTATTCTGCTGTTAATTTATATTTGCATACTTTTTTAGGTTCTGTTTGGTTGTTCAAAGTTTTTCTTACTATCAGTTTAAGTCTACTATTTGGCCATCACCAAAGTGTTTCACCAAAATTTTTTTTCTCTCTGTAATTTTTCAGTGTGATTTTTTTTTTATTTTTGCTTTTTTTCCATCCTTGCAGCTTTTGATTCTATAGCTACCTTCTACTTAATTATTCAAAAGTACGTCAATGAGAGGTTTGCTTAGTTCTCATTGTTTAGTAATTTTTCTTTGTTAGCTACTTATGGCACTGGCCTCTATTTTTTCTTTTTTCTTTTTTCGTGCTAGTGTTCGTCCCAAAATATTATTATTTGGCAGTGCCTTACTCTATAATTACAAAACAGCATTAAGCGTCATCCATCGGACGAGTTTCCGGACCTCGCAGTAGGTATACAGTGTACCATGTGCCCTTGGCATGCTAACGATAGATGCTGCAAACCCGCTTTGCTTCTCGAAAATGTTATAATGAACTCTCCACATCATGATATAATAATATATTTTCGAGTAGATGGGCAGATAAAATTTTGAATTTGTCATATGGTCGCATCTTCAGGAGTACCAGACTCTTACATTGCCATATATTGTATGCGTTTTTCAAGAATGAAACGCGTTCCATAGCTACAAATATGAGAATTATTAGTACAGGAGCTTCCTATTTGAAATCAGCAAGAGGACGAGGAAGCATTATAAATTGATTTTCCCAATTGCAGTATCAGCTGTATATATAGCTAAGGTTTCAAGCGTGGCTTATTCGCATAAGCAGATTACTTTTATATGAAATTTTCTGCCAAAATTTGGTGTGCCTTTGTTGTCGGAAATGCAATCATGCTTAGTAGAGCAATGTACAGATCATTGATATTCTCGCAGCGACGTTGACAGCATGAAAGGCTACAGATCCATAGTTGCGGTACAGGATCCACCAAAGCGGTAGTACATACGCAGACGCTGGGCTTGTCTCGCTTGTTTTGAGGTCTCAAATTGAGCTTTTCTTCACATCTACTTTCTTTAGCAACTTGATTAGATATAATGTCATCCTTAAAAGAATTTAGCTATCTCAACTACACTATTCTGACCAACCATAATGGATTATTCTGTTACTGCAACTGAGGATCTCTCCACAACCGAAACTGGCCCGCTCTCACTTTCCGCTGAATCTCAACATGAACATCAAGTGCCGCAACTACACGCCATCCTCACTAACCGCCAGATAGCAGCGGCTGTCATTGGGAATATCTATGAGTTGCAAAACATTGTTTGCCGATTTCTGAACAAAAATGATTATCAGGAAAATCTTGTTGATGATGTTGGTGATAATATGCCAGATGAGGGCGGCGCTAGCGTACCGGCTTTGTATATGGTGTTATCTACTGATGAGCTACAGGCAGCGTTTGAGAAGATAAGCGCTGACGAGACACACAGATTCCAGGGTTTACCTGAACAAAGTCTGAATAGCTATGAACAGGGCAATTCAGGTGGGATTCGAGCCAAAGGTTTGATTTTTTTCATTCGCCGGCTTGGAAAATTTTCTTCTAAGTTTCTCGTGGAGATAAAGTCTTACGACTATGATTACTTAGTTTGGGTAAGTATATTCTTAAGCGCTTAATTGTCGACTTCTGCAATTTAAGCGTCGATATAAAAGGTTTACAGCTCAAGCTTCGCAATTAATACCTGACTAACAATATTTAGTTAGTGAAAATACTCAGTAATAGAATATCTTTACTCGTTTCTAGAGAGTTGGCTTACTCTTTGGAGTGGAAACAACAGCCTACCATTGACAGTATGCAAATTAAAGTTTCTCTTGAACCACTATCTAACATTCCCGGGCGCATTGCCGCAATTGAGTCGAGTAGTCCCACAGAGACGGTACACACTATTATCAAACTCAATCGCCTTGAAAGTAACTACTTAGAGTCAACAGTTCCAAACAACAATAATATGTCGTCAATGATCAACAATGCGGTGCCAATATCTGATACTAGCCAGCTACCGCTATGTCCAAAGTATCATGCCCAAATAAGCACACAAAAGACAATTAGCGAACAAGTTACTGCAAATGAAGAGACCAAACAACAGTACTTTAAATTGCTCAGGTTGACTAAACGAGAAGTGACCTTCCTCATAGGCAAAAAGGGAGTCAAAATAGAAAAACTCCGAAGTCAAACACGATGCGATATCAAGGTGATCCCAGCTAACGATGTATTAGCCGATACTACCAATGCTCTCCAAGAGACACAATATATAAGAATTGTCAGTGACAAGCAGGCCTCTTTTGAGTTATGCCTCCATTTAATTGAGCAGCAGCTGTTAGTGTACCGCTGCAATAGCCGTGGAATATGACATTGGCAACTTCATAAAAAATTTCTTTTATCAAACAGAAAATTGCTTTTTGAAATGCTGGTTTGCTTGTCTATGCATCTTTTGATCTATATGGATTCCGCTAACTAAAATTGCTTTTTATTTTACTGCTCTCAGAGACACCAATAGATGCACGCATGTCGAAAAAAAAAAAAGACAGACAGACAGATACACAGACACACATTCTCTCTCCAGAAAAAAGAACAAACAACAAAAATAGAGCTGCGCGTGAGATGCGAAGGCCACAAAAAAAAGAAAAAAAATTTTTATTTATTTCTTTTTTCAATAGCCAGGAGCTCACCCGGCCGCAAAACGCTTTTTCTGCAGAGATAACAGTGAGGTGTCTGGGTGTCCACAAGGAAAGAGGAAAAAAAATTTCACTGGGTAACAAAAAATTTTTTTTATTTTTTTTTTTGTCAGAATTTTCAAATATAATCCTAATTCCATTTTTAATTCTCTCTCCTTCTTTTGCTTTTTGGGTATTACTCACCATCCAATTTTTGGTTTAACATAATAAGACATACAATATAAAATGGCTGAAGGAACTTTCCCAGGTGCTATCGGTATCGATTTAGGTACTACCTACTCTTGTGTCGCTACCTACGACAGTGCAGTTGAAATTATTGCCAACGAACAAGGTAACCGTGTTACTCCATCCTTCGTCGCTTTCACTGCTGAAGAACGTTTGATTGGTGATGCTGCTAAGAATCAAGCTGCTTTGAACCCAGCTAACACTGTTTTCGACGCCAAGCGTTTGATCGGTAGAAGATTCGATGATGAATCTGTTCAAAAAGATATCAAAACCTGGCCATTCAAGGTTATTGACCAAGCCGGATCTCCAGCTATTGAAGTTTCCTACTTGGAAGAAACCAAAACCTTCTCTCCACAAGAAATCTCCTCTATGGTTTTGACCAAAATGAAGGAAATTGCTGAAGCCAAGATTGGTAAAAAGGTTGAAAAAGCCGTCATTACTGTCCCAGCTTACTTCAATGATGCTCAACGTCAAGCTACCAAGGACGCTGGTGCCATTGCTGGTTTGAACGTTTTGCGTATCATTAACGAACCAACCGCCGCTGCTATTGCTTACGGTTTGGGTGCTGGTAAATCTGACAAAGAAAAGCACGTTTTGATTTTCGATTTGGGTGGTGGTACTTTCGATGTTTCCCTTTTGCAATTGGCTGGTGGTGTTTTCACTGTTAAGGCTACTGCTGGTGACACTCACTTGGGTGGTCAAGATTTCGACACCAACTTGTTGGAACACTTCAAGAAAGAATTCCAAAGAAAAACCAAGTTGGACATTTCTTCTGACGCCAGAGCTTTAAGAAGATTGAGAACTGCTTGTGAAAGAGCTAAGAGAACTTTGTCTTCTGTTACTCAAACCACTGTTGAAATCGACAGTTTGTTTGAAGGTGAAGACTTCTCCGCTAACATCACCAGAGCTAGATTTGAAGACATTAACTCTGTTCTTTTCAAATCTACTTTGGAACCAGTTGAACAAGTCTTGAAGGATGCTAAGGTTGGTAAAACCAAGGTTGACGAAGTTGTCCTCGTTGGTGGTTCTACCCGTATTCCAAAGGTTCAAAAATTGTTGTCTGACTTCTTTGAAGGTAAACAATTGGAAAAATCTATCAACCCAGATGAAGCTGTTGCTTACGGTGCTGCTGTTCAAGGTGCTATCTTGACTGGCCAAAGTACTTCTGAAGAAACCAAAGACTTGTTGTTGTTGGATGTCTGCCCATTGTCCCTTGGTGTTGCCATGGAAGGTAATGTTTTTGCCCCAGTTGTCCCAAGAAACACCACTGTCCCAACCATCAAGAGAAGAACCTTCACCACTGTTGCTGATTCTCAAACTACCGTTCAATTCCCAGTTTACCAAGGTGAACGTGTTAACTGTACCGAAAACACCTTGTTGGGTGAATTCGACTTGAAGGGTATCCCACCTTTGCCAGCTGGTGAACCAGTTTTGGAAGCTATTTTCGAAGTTGATGCCAACGGTATCTTGAAGGTTACTGCTGTTGAAAAATCCACCGGTAGAACCGCTAACATTACCATCTCCAACGCTGTTGGTAGATTGTCTTCTGAAGACATTGAAAAGATGATTGGTGATGCTGAAAAATTCAAGTCTTCTGATGAAGCTTTTGCTAAACAACACGAAGCTAAGCAAAGATTGGAATCTTACATTGCTTCTGTTGAAAACACTGTCACTGACCCAGTTTTGTCTTCTAAATTGAAGCGTGGTGCTAAGAACAGAGTTGAATCTGCTCTTTCTGACGCTATGGCCGCTTTGGAATTGGAAGATGCTTCCGCTGACTCTTTGAGAAAAGCTGAATTGAACCTTAAACGTACCGTTACCAAAGCTATGTCTTCCCGTTAAACCTCTCCTGTTTGCTATACTTAGTTCATCTACATAAATCTATGATGTATTTGTTATTTGTTTAAATACCGATTCATTGTATGTCTTTTTTTTTTACCGTCTACTGTAAATGCTTTTTATTGTGTCTTCGGCATTATGTTTAACTGAAGAAATAATAGCCGACTTTATTAGAGCACTATTATTGGACATATTTTATCTCGTCGAAAAACAGAAGCCCTAGGTAGTCACCACAGATCGCGACACATCTATAGTATATATATCCTGCGATGCATAACGTACCCGAACCTTTGTCATTAACCAGTATCAAATAACTGTATGAAATAAGGGCAGTAATTTCCTTTGATTCTCAAAAACAGAATACCGACAGGCACTTTAAGGCAAATGCTTAAACATATATTGTAACCATAGGATGCATACTTCGCTTTCCTCTTCTTTACTGACTGTAAATATAAAAAATCCAAATAGTGTGCAGCACACACAATCAAAGCACTGATATTTCTGGCACCAATCAAAATCTATGTCTTGATTGCCGGAAAAAACGCAACAAGACAGCGTCGCCTTTATAATGAAACAGAAGCAGCTACCAATCTAACCAATATTGTGAAATTTTCTTAAGCAGTTTCACTTAAATTATTGAGAAGGTTTTCATCTAGTCCGTGAATTAGTCAATAATAAGAAATCTCTGTTGACGTTTTAGCAGACACACTTCTCAACATGCCAAGTATTTTAAGTAGAATAAACCTTTTTTTTTTTTTTCGTTTGTTTTGTTGAGTATCAATTCAAAACTCTGTGACGGTCTAAGTGATTAAGAACTCATTTTTTTTACTTCTCTTCTTTGACTCCAAAAGACTCGTAACAAGCCGAACATAGGTCATTAGAATTAAACCACGTCTCAACTATGTCTTTGGTATTAAATGATATCAAATCCTTTCGAAAGGAGTCCCAAAAATTAATTCTAAACGGTGCCTGCAGGTAAAGTTTTCAAAGTAACAAAATCCATCTGCTACCAGCAAGCGTATTCCTTTGTCGCTGATACATTTCCTTTGTTCAACTGCCGATAATTGGTCAGTTTAGTCGAGTGCTTCAACAAACTTATTATCTTTTCCATCAGTCCTTGTCCTCTCTCAAATGACACTGTCATGTGCTATTCTTTTCCTAATCACATTATATAACTCGGACAAGTGTCTGAATTTAGACAATATCAGGAACAGAGATATTTAAATGTTACTAGGCTGCTCCCTAATGCCATAGTCTTACACGTCAGTTATCGTGGATATTCTAAGGCAAATCTTATATTCTTGAGAATACCTCGCAACTCAGATAGACAAGCGTTTCTTAGTACTTCGAGTTGAATGTTCTATTAACTATAAATCTCCATAATTTTCACTAAGCCTATAGACTTTTTATTGTATGAGGTCGTTAATAAGCGCCACCACACCGGCAGACGACTGCACAGTAACAACACTACGGTTTGTGATTTTGACGCCTTGGTAGATCTCGTATTTTGCACAGCGCTCATGTCTGGATCTTACAAGGACCTTCATCAGGCTTTTGAAAGAGGAAAAACCCCGATCGATTGAGACGGAGACATCGGGACTTTTCTTAGATTAAAACTACACAAACCCCGAAGCACTGGTAAACACAATAGGTATAGCCATATTAGCGCTGCTAGTATACGAGCGGCCAAACGAGGAGCAGCAATTGATCAGAAGCCATAGTATGTACCGGATCAGCATGACAAGTCCGCTACAAGAACACTACCAGTAACGTTACAGAACCTGTCAACATTACCATCGTTGAAGATTTCTAAAAGCGCCGGAAAACGAAACTGCTGTGGCTGTCTTCCGCAACAACCGCCACAACAGCTGTCAGTGCTAACAGCACCGCAGTACGGCCACCAGAGCGTGATACGGGGCACCATTGTACCGCAGCTACTTGCAGTTGACGGCAGCGGAAGCATAGAGCACTATACGAGAGGAACGACGGCAGCACAACGAGATCACCGCGAAACGCGACGAAAACGAGCGAAAAGCCAAATTTCGGCTCACCCCGAGTTCTGTCGTGTCTGCGATGTGCTCCTGGGCGGTGCCATTAAAATTCCCATCGCGGTTCTGTCTGTAGATGGCTAGCTAAACAGTGTAGGATCAGTGACAGTTTGTTGTTGCTTCAAGCGATTCCCTTGAGTGTTTCTTTTTCCAGCTCGTCTTCGTTTTCCGTCAAACACTGTGTTCTTATAGATCAAAGCTTTGGCCTATATAAAATTATATTTCCCTCCTTCATCTACTGCAGGCTGAAAATTTTTTTACTTTTTTGTTTTTCTTTCGTTTACACACTGGAGAAAATCATATTGTCGCTCAGACATTCACACAGCCAATAGGAGAAAAAAACATCAGCAGTTTCCCTTCTGGCCCCATTTTTTGCAGTATCGTTCCTTTCGCTTAGAAATAAAAAAGTATAATCATATACTAAACCGTTGCCTTTTGCTCACGGTTAGATAATCAGTCGATTTTCTCTTTCTTGAACCAAATTATTCACTAAGCTGTACTGGGCTCCATTACCGCTATATATATATAAACAGCTGCCTCTCCACACGTCTATACCACATTCTCATAAGGCAGTATTTCTAAACTACCAAATTTCATTTCTCATCCACACCACAACACTTGTTATAGCTACAGACAGCAACGACTCATCGAATACTGCTATCCAATAACCTATCATCATGGATATCGTTTTGGAAGTTGCTGATTATTTCCTTTTTGATAAGGTCTACAGCACGCTATTTCCTGCTAGTTTAAGCCAGCACTTACCGACTGCTCTTAGCAAGAACTTAAAGCTTGGTAATTATTCTTCCTCCGCTAAAGATTTTGCCAACGACTTGCCTTTGCTGTCCTTGGCTCAAGATTTGCCAGCTAAAGAAGAATTATACGAGTTGACCAAACAATATGTCATGGAAAAAGACATTTATGGTTATTTTCCAAATTTTTTGCCAGAATCAGTGGATATGTACTCTTCGATTTTCCCAAGACATCATTTTGTTAGAGAAGCTTTGAGTTTGTTGTTTATTGGTACTATTTTTGGCTGGATCATTTACTTGGCTGCCGCTAGTTTTTCCTATTATTTTGTCTTTGATAAAGCCGTTTTCAATCACCCTAGATACTTGAAAAACCAAATGTCTTTGGAGATCAAGCATGCCATGGGATCGATTCCTGTGATGGTATCATTTACTGTTCCATTTTGGCTTGGCGAGTTAAATGGCCATTCCAAATTGTATCTTAACGTTGATGAATCTACTGGCGGCTGGACGTCTGTTGCTTTGCAATTTCCATTTTTCATTATGTTTACTGATTTTGGTATCTATCTTATCCATAGATGGTTGCACTGGCCTCAAGTTTACAGACTTTTCCACAAACCTCATCACAAGTGGATCGTCACTACTCCTTTTGCTTCTCATGCATTCCACCCATTTGATGGTTTTGCTCAATCTCTCCCTTACCATCTTTACCCTTTGCTTTTCCCATTAAACAAAATTTCCTACTTGGTGCTTTTTACCGCTGTTAACTTTTGGACCGTGTTGATTCACGATGGCGAATATTTGACAAATGATCCAGTGGTTAATGGTGCTGCTTGTCATACCGTGCACCACTTATACTTCAACTACAACTATGGCCAATTCACCACTTTGTGGGACAGAATCGGTGGCTCATACAGAAAACCAGACCAACATTTATTTGACAAATCTAAGAAGAAGGATAAGCAAACTTGGGAGATCCAAGTGGAGAGATATGAAAAGATCAGAAAAGTGGTGGAAGGTGAAGATGATAGAGTTTATGGCACTGAAGAGAAGCTTTTGCGCAAAAGAAAGTAGACGTTTCTTTGCTAGACAACAAAAAAAAACATTAATCAAAAAAAATTCCAATGTTTCTGACTCACTTCATTAACGCACTTGGCAAAGTTTGAAATTTTTTAATGTTGATATGCACTGCTTTTGAGAAGCACGGTATTCAACATGTATAAAACAAATAATAATCAAGGAAAACAATAACATGTATAAGTATGTTACTATACAGGTTTTTTTGTTCCACTTATATAAACTTAGTTCTATTCT
>JXWR01004468.1_pt1 | contig 10341 bp, 4 predicted proteins | sample 315541 | NCBI WGS metagenome assembly JXWR01 (sample SAMN03273951, study PRJNA271842) | soil metagenome | isolation source: rice field ambient CO2 | place: India: CRRI Experimental farm Cuttack,Odisha-753006 | collected 2013-12-17
CTGTGTGTCACTTGTTTCTTAGATGTTTTATTGTTTTTTTTCTTCACTATCATAATTGAGACACTATTTCTACATTACAGTCTCTCTCTTTCTCTCTCTCTCTCTCAACAGACCCACTGAGGATATTGACAAACAAGCTTATCAGCCCATAATTGACAATGGGTATTAAACCAACTTTCAAAAATGGGTCGTTAGTGCTCATGAACCCAAAGACCGGGAATATGGTCTCTAATAGTGATGATGAAGCATTAAAAGATTTTAGTGATGAGAGTATAGATTCTGATGAATTTGATTCGGAATACGCTTCAGATGCCAGTGGCGAACTCAGTTACGATGAAGATGAGTTGAGGCCTTTAAGTGAAATTTGGGATATTGATGAAAAAGATTCCGAAGAAGCTGATGATCGAGAAAGTAGCATCAAATTGGACAGCAGGCAGGAAGAGCTTGATGAGTTAAGCTCCAGTGAAGAGGATGATAGTGAAAGTAGTGAATCTGAGCTGGAAGAAGAAGCATCAGATGACGAAGATGATGTATTCAATGACTCTGAAGCCGAAAGTGAAACAGGCGAGTTGAGCAACGTTTTGAGTAATTTGAAAAAAGCTAAGAAGAAGACAGAAAAGCAAAAGAAAAAATTGGTGTCGCTCAATATCAAAGAGAATGAACTTAATGTCCCAACCAATGGTGTCAAATTGTCCATTACGGATATGATGGAAGCCGTTAATGATCCTGCTGCTCAAGATAAGTCTGGTCTTTTGAAAAACTTGGAAGAAGTCAAACCATTAGCCATACCTTTACCTAAAAGAATTCAAGAGAGAAATGAAAGAAGTGCGGCTTTTGAAATCTCCAAAAATGAAGTTTCAAAATGGAAAGATGATGTGGAAAGATTGAAAAGGGCTGAAGTTATCAAGTTTCCATTGGTTTCTGGTGAAGAAAAATTGAAAAAAGTGTCGGCCTTTGCACCATCTGATAATCCATTTAATGAATTGGAATCCAAGGTCAATAACGTGTTGGAGGTATCCTTGCTTAACGATACCAAGAAAGAAGCTCTTTTTGAGCAAATTGAAACCGCAAAGTTATCGAAGGAGGATATGATGAAAAAGCAAAATGATCTCAGATTGATGAGAGATTTGCTTTTCCGCGAAGAACGCAAAGCCAAAAGACTCAAGAAGATAAAATCCAAGAGCTATAGAAGAATAAAGAAGAAGGAAATGCTCAAGAATAAAGAATTGTTAGAAGAGTTAGAAGGCCCTAATGAAGATGATCAAGATCAAGATACTGCAAGAGCAGAAGCAAGAATGTCGCTTAAATTCAAAAATAACTCCAGCAAATGGGCTAAAGATATGTTGAAACATGGTATGACCAAAGACAAAGAAACTAGAGCCGAAATGGAAGCCATGCTTCAACAAGGTCAGAAACTACGGGAAAAAATAATTGGTCAAGAGGATTCTGATGAGGATGCTGAATTGGAAGATTTCGAAAATGACCAGGAAGATGAAGAAGATGTGATACAGAAGAAGGCTGATGTTGGAAAAACAGGATTCATGAATATGGCCTTTATGCAAAAAGCAGAAGCCAAGATTAAAGAAAAGAACCAAGAGGATTTAGAGAAACTCAAGAGACTCGAGCAAGGGTTGGATATTGAAGATTTCAGAGATGATGCTACGTCAAAGGCGAAGACTGTCTTGAATAAAGGTAGAAGAATTTACACACCAGAAGCAACAAAAGCAGGCAAAGAATTGCAGGAACAAAACTTACAGACTTTGCAGGAATATGAAGATGAAGAAGGCGGTAATCTTCAGAACAAGTTAGAGGAAAAGTTTACCACGAAAGAAAAGAAGTCAAACAACAAAAAGAACAAGTCTAAGGACTCCAAGGCAAACAAACCAGCAGATAAAAGTCAAGACAAGGACAGCAAGGATAGTAAGCAAGAAGAAGAAGAAGAAGAAGAAGACGATAATGATGCAGCCAACCCTTGGTTAGGCGTTAATGCTGCAAAAGCAGTGAAAAAGTCAAGCAAAGTCAAAGGCGTAGACCAAACTAGTACAAAGGCAGAAAAGCAAGCACACAAATTGGCAAAGTCTAAGAAAAAGAATGCTGGCAAGCCGTCAATGGACACAGAACTTATTAACACTGAAGCTACGTTAAATATTAATGCCAAGTTTGACGAATCTTCTGATGACGAAGGTGATATTGATGGTGGTGATGTTGAATCATTCCAACAGAAAGATCTAATAAAAGAAGCTTTTGAGGGCGACGATGTCGTTAAGGAGTTTGAGCGTGAAAAGAAACGTACCATTAAAGAAGAAGATGACCAGTGGGTTACTGCTGAGCAACCAGGTTTCAATTCTTGGATCGGTGGGGGCATGAAACAGCGTAAAAAGCAAAAAAAGAACCAAAAGATGAAGAAAGTGAAAGGGGTGAAGTCTGCTGATGCTAGAACTGATAAGAAACTCCAGAATGTGATCTTTAATGAGAAAGTTAATAAGAAGAGCTTGAAATACCAGTCTGACGGGGTGCCATTCCCATACGAGAACAAAGAACAATACGAAAGAAGCTTGAGAATGCCAATTGGTCAAGAATGGACCACTAGAGCCACTTTCCAGAAGATGACGATGCCTAGTGTGATCACCAAGTCAGGCCAAGTGATCAAGCCGCTTAGCAAGAAGCTGAAATAGTTTAGGGTGGCCGATTGTACTGTATAATAGAATACCATCTACTTGATTCACTCGCTATGTAAGTTGGCCATAGAACCATTTTGAGCATATTGCCATAATCAACCTTCATAAAAACAGTATGTCTGTGTAAGTTCATGGAGAAGCAGTTTTAAAATAGTTATATATAAGCCATAGCTTGACATGTATGTCAATTGGTGCTGACACTTTTACATTCACGTGACTCGCGCTCAAAGGGAAAAAATTCTCCTGATGAGGAATCAACGGCCATCGAGGCTCGACTGACACTTGCGCAAAACATTTTATTTTTGACTGCTGCTGCCTTCTCAGGATACACAATACGCTACCGCTACTGCCTTTCCCATTGGACAATCAAAGCCAATACTTTTTGTTTTTGAGCACATTCCATGCTACAGTAGCGACCTTCATGCTAGACACAAGCCATCCAGCTTTCAACTATGCCAAGAAGTCATGACAAGTCAGTGAAGCTTTCTCGAACTCGGTCTAATTCTTTGACCAGACGGAATTCCACCTCTTCCAACGCCTCCAGAGGCAATTTGTACTTGGATGAAAACGATACGGAAATCTTTTCCGGAGTGGGTTCGGAGATTGTCCCTTCGTCTATCGTGACTTTCCATCATTTGCACAATTTCGAAGATAGCTCTTCTGAGGATGAAAACGATGAGGTTGCTCCTATTCAAGAGGAAGAGACTGAGTACGCTATTGCTACTCAAGATGATTCTCGCAGTGCCAAAAATGCTAACACTTCACATTCAAGTGGCAAACATCATCAGCACCATAATCATAATCATAATCATCATCAGCATCAGCAAAACTTGTCTGAGGATGGCCAAATGAGAAATTCTTTAGTTCTCAATAAAATGGACTCCAACATTTCTGTCAGATCGAGAAACAACTCCCTTGAGTCAAATGCAAGACCAAATTTCAAATTCTTTACTTCGGACGAAATTGAGAATGCCCAAGGGGTCTCTTCCACTTTGGATGACCCTTTAGTTGATTATGATACAGATTGGAATGTGGGCCCTACATATATCAATATTGACAAAGATGATACTGCTCAGCTAATTGCTGCTGGTGAGTTTCAGGGTCCCGATGCATCGATTGATGCACGCAGATACAGCCAGCATGCTGATACTACCACAACTAGCGAATCAAATGATAATGACCCATATCGTGGCGAAGCCACTTATAGAACAAGATTGTTGAGTGATGCTTCAGAACATGAAAATTACGTAATTCTGGATATAGATTCCAATGCATCTGTCCATCATACCACACCAAAAAAAATAATTCATAATCAAAACTTTTTCCCAAATTCCAAAGTGCATTTTCAAAGATTTTATATTGCGGAAGAGGATTTGATTATTGGTATAGCAGGCTATAAAACCTCCAAAATTGGGTTATTTTGCTTTTACTTGATAAATATACTTACTCTTGGTATAAGTTACTTAATACTTAGATGGCTTCCAAGATATAGAATTAATTTGTACGGCAAGCGTGAGAATTTGGGTAATTGTGATTGGGTGGTGATTGAAAACGAATACGGTGAGTTGGACATTATTGAAATCGATAAAGAGTGGTTCAACAGAGATTTAAGTACTGTTTTTAATTTGAAAACTAAAAAATCGAACAACGATGATGCTATTGTTGACAGTCTTGACGAGGATGTCAAAATACCTGTGATTTTGTCTTTTGAATACAGATACTTGAAGTTGATTTACAACCCAATAGAAGACATTTACACCACCAACACTAACTGGGTCGATAAGTCACATTGGTCTTCAACACATAAAATCCGACATGGTTTGCATGAATATGATATAGAAGATCGTAAATTAGTTTTTGGTAATAATTCTCTTGATTTGAAAGAAAGCTCTATTGGGGAGTTACTTGTTAAAGAAGTTTTGCATCCATTTTACATTTTCCAAATTTTTTCAATAATTTTGTGGCTTTTGGATGACTATTTTTATTATGCATTCTGCATTTTCTTCATTTCCATTGTATCAATCGTTCAGTCATTGATTGAAACAAAGCAAACGATGCAAAAGCTTAAAGAAATTTCCAAGCTAAACAATTACCCATATGTTAGAATCAAAAGAAATGGATTCTGGAAAGAGGTTCTGTTGGAAGAATTGGTACCTGGTGATTTATATGAATTATCTGATCCAAATTTGTCTAGTATCCCATGTGACTCGGTCCTAATATCTGGTGACTGTATTATCAATGAGTCTATGTTAACTGGTGAATCCGTTCCTGTTTCTAAGGTTCCAATTACAGATGAATGTTTAAAGAAAAATTTGGTGAATGTAGATTCCCCATTTGTAACAAAAAATCAAATTTCTGGGTCATTATCCAAGTCATATCTTTTTAGTGGTACTAAAATCATTAGAGTCAGAAGATCGCAAGGCAACGGTAACGATACGAATGATGTCAGCAGCATGAACAGTAGTAATACGAGTATCAATAATGAGCCGGCTTTAGCATTAGTGGTCAAAATTGGGTTTTCTACTACCAAAGGTCAACTATTGAGATCGATGTTGTTCCCAAAACCAACCGGTTTCAAGTTTTACAAAGATGCATTCAAGTACATTGGGTTTATGGGATTAGTAGCTGCTTGTGGTTTTGTTTATTCTATTCACAATTTCTTAAAATTGGAGTTGAGTACCAGTATTATTGTCCTAAGAGCTTTTGATATTATAACCATTGTTGTTCCCCCAGCTTTGCCGGCCACTTTGACTATTGGCACTAATTTTGCCGTTAATAGATTGAAAAACTCCAAGATTTTCTGCATTAGTCCTTCTAAGGTTAATATTGGGGGAAAAGTGGATGTTTTTTGTTTTGATAAGACAGGTACTTTAACAGAGGATGGGCTTGATATTTTGGGTATTCATATTGTACAGCAATCATTTGAAAGAAATATCAAAGAATTTGGCGGTTTAACTAGAGATTTGAATTGCATTTTGAAAGGATACAATGATTTGTCAGATTTTTTCAACTCCCCAACACCAATTCTGACGAGCAAAAATAATAATAAGAAAAAGAAAAACAAGAATGGTAACAAGCGTATAGAAGATGCTAAGGCAAAGAACTCTGAAGCTTTATACAACTTTTTGGCTTCATTGTGTACATGTCATTCTCTACGAGTGGTCGATGATGAATATGTGGGCGATCCTTTGGATTACAAAATGTTTGAATTCACAAAGTGGGACATTCAAGAGGATTATGAGTATGTTGTTTCCGATCGTAAAACTGTGTATCCTATTGTGGCCAAACCATCGCTAGACAGCAATATAACCAGCGAAAACGAAGATAACTTTATAGCCATAGTTAAAAGTTTTGAATTTGTGCCGCAATTAAGAAGAATGTCAGTGATTGCTAAATCTTTGAACAAGGAGGATAAACTGAATTTGAGTGGATACCAAGTGTTTACTAAAGGGGCTCCAGAAGTTATTTCCGAACTTTGTTTACCAGAAAGTTTACCAGAAAACTATGAAGATCTTTTATACCGTTACACTCATGATGGTTATAGAGTTATTGCAATGGCTACCAAAAAGCTATCAAATAACACCAATTCTACCTTAAAGCAAGTGAACTCTCTTAGTAGATCATTCATTGAGTCTGAATTAGAGTTTTTAGGTTTTATTATTTTTGAAAACAGATTAAAAGAACAAACAAAGCCGACTCTTGAAATTTTGAATCAAGAGGCTGGTATTAGAACTATTATGTGTACTGGTGACAATATTTTAACGGCCATCAGTGTTGCAAAAGAGAGTAATTTGATTTCTAATCACAGCGCTCACATATTCATACCTAGATTTTCTAATGAATCTCTCGACTCAGCTAGTGGTAGCTATTCCAATAACGATTTGGATATCATGTGGGAAGACGTCAATGATCCGGAAATTGTATTAGATTCTCAAACTCTAACCCCAATTGTGAAGGATAATGACAATAACGGCTTTACTTCGACAACAGACTACAAATTAGCTATCACTGGTGATATTTTCCGCTACATATTGAAAACTGAGGAACAGCAGCAAGAACAAGATGAAGTACATTCCAAATTTTCCCAGGAATATATTGAAAGATTATTAATGTACACCAACATTTATGCAAGAATGTCTCCAGATGAAAAGCACGAACTTGTTGAACAATTACAAAAAATTGATTATACTGTTGGTTTCTGTGGTGATGGTGCCAATGACTGTGGTGCCTTGAAAGCTGCTGATGTTGGTATTTCTTTATCTGAAGCTGAAGCTTCAGTGGCTGCTCCATTTACTTCTACAAACTTTGAAATTTCGTGTGTCTTGAATATTATTAAGGAAGGAAGAGCCTCTTTGGTCACAAGTTTTAGTTGTTTCAAGTACATGAGTTTATACTCAGCTATCCAGTTCATTTCGGTCTCCATTCTTTATAAAAAAGGATCAAATCTTGGTGATTTTCAATTCTTATGGATTGACTTGTTTTTAATTTTACCAATTGCTATTTTCATGTCTTGGTCCAAGCCTTATCATAGTATTGTTAAAAAGAAGCCAAGTGCTAATTTGGTGTCTTCAAAAGTGTTGATTCCATTAGTGGGAAATATTGGTATCTTATTACTTTTCCAAATCTTTGTATGGAAAGCTGTACAAACTGAGCCTTGGTATATTCATCCAGTTCCTGGTGGTGATGATGCGGTACAATCCTCAGATAACACTGTATTGTTTTTCTTTTCCAACTTGCAATACATTTTGATTGTCATTATCTTAACTCAAGGTCCGCCATATCGTGAATCTTCCATCAAAAATTTACCTTTTGTTACTGATATTGCTCTATCGATTGGATTTTCATGGTTATTGATGCTTGTTAGTCCTGATTCGTGGTTAGGTAATTTGATGCAGTTGACTTATTTGTCATCTGGCTTCAAATTTTTCCTTACTATCATTTCTGTTTTGAATTTGGTCGTATTGTGGTTTGGTGACAAGTATTTGTTTTTGAAATTCAACAGACTTTTCATTAGATTAGTGTATGGCCCTCGCAGAAAATCCAAGAAATTCTTTAAGAGGTTGATTAGGCAATACGAGGAGAGCTATACAGTATAGTTACCGTACCGTAACTATTGTTACTTGAAGGGCTTTTGGGAGTTTCTCTCCAATTTTCATTTTCTTTTTACATTTTTTTTTTTTAATCATTTTGCAGTTGTTTTCCTTATTGTGTTTGCTTTTTGTGATTCGTGGAATTCATCATAATATAACAATTTTCTTTTACAAAATTATTTTAATCACGGACTAGTACATCAACTCATGTTTGGTTTTCTATAGTCAAAGCTCAAATAGCCTTTTTCAAATTCAAAAGTAAAATATCAATACGTAAAAGCTATTTAGTCCAACACATTTAACAAATGGAAGTTTAGCGGTACATAACAGAAAACAAGACGGCAATAATATAGATAGTCTAACTAATAGCTCTAGGTGGATGACACTTTAGCTCTAGGTGGATGACACTTTAGCCCCCTCGGCAACATTTTTATAAATGTCGAATCTTCTTTGGTCATTCACAGGAATATCAGCTCTTACTTTTGAGATCAAGTCTGCGTCCAATTCTGCATAAATTATTTCGTCACCTTCTCCTGCTTCAGCGATGATTTTACCATATGGATCAACAACTAAAGAGTGACCGTAAGCATGGTATCCGGAACTTGTGTCTCTGGAAGGCGAGCATACAATGGTATATAATTGATTGTCGACTGCTCTTGCTCTAGCAAGCAAGTGCCAGTGCAAAGGACCAGTAGTAGTATTGAAAGCGCCTGGGTAAATCATGGCGAAAGCATTGTTTGGTGCTCTAGCAGCAATTTGGGCAAGCTCAGGGAATCTGATATCGTAGCAAATACCCAAACCGACATTACCGAACCCTGACAAATTGTAGACAGATGCTTTGTCACCACCAGTCAAAGTAATTGATTCTTTGAAAGTGATGCCGCCAGGAATATCAATATCGAAAAGATGAGCTTTTCTATGCTTGCCAATAATATCACCACTTGGGCTGAAAGTCACTGAAGTGTTGTATATTTTGTTGTCACTCTTATCGAGCTCAGGGATAGAGCCGCCAACAAGGAAAATTTGTTGTTCTTTGGCAATAGTAGATAAAAATTTGGTTGTTTCACCATCTGGAATGGTTTCGGCATAGTTACTAAACTCAGAGACAGCGTATGGTGAGTTGAAGCATTCTGGCAACACAACAAGATCAAGTTTCTTCTTTGACTCACTAATAGCTTTTAAAATGTGGGTCTTGAAATGGTTCAAGTTCTTTGCCTTGTCAAACCCAGCAGACAACTGAATTAAGGCGACATTGAGGTTCTTTTTTAAAGGATTGCCGATGGCAGACATTTTGAAAAATTTCTGGTTGGACGATTGAAATGGTATGATATCAAAGCTAAACCCAGTTTATATCGCAAGCAGGTTTGTCTTTGATTTCAGAAGGATATCTTTATATTGGAAAGCCGCTTCCGAGGTACTGGCAGCGTTGGTCTGTAGGCTGCGGTGATATCGCGTGATACATATACCACATATCTGGGTCTTCACAGTTTCTCCGAAACTGACCAGCTGAAATGCAATATACAAGTACTTTCCTTGATGTTAATGTGTTTTTATAGCCAGTATCGCGATAGTATAGACGGACACAGCTCTATAGACAAAGTAATGCTCAGCACAAAGACATTGAAATACACTCATCCTTCGTTGACCAGGGCAGTGCATGCTACAAAAGGGGCCTATTTAAAGCCATTGCCCACGAAGGTTCCAGTGCATTTAGAATATGACCTCCACTTACCACAGGACTTACCTTCGACTCATCAGGACCCTTTGGTCTTGCTTCACGGACTCTTCGGAAGCAAACAAAATTATAAATCAGTGGGAAAGTAAGTACTTTCTCTATATATATATGCCGATTCGGTGCATCATAATCCGTCTTAGTCCTTGTCGATCTTATTACTGACAATTGAATAGACATTTGGCAAAATTATTGAATTCACCAGTATATGCCGTGGATTTGAGAAACCATGGTAATAGTCCTCATGCTATGCCTTTTGATTACCTATCAATGACAGTCGATGTGAAGAATTTCATTGAAGAACAGGATTTGAGGAATGTTACTGTGATTGGTCACTCTATGGGCGCCAAAGTAGCAATGTGTTTGGCGTTGTTACATCAAGACTTAGTCGGTCGGCTTGTTGCAGTGGACAACTCGCCCGTCTCTAAACCTTTAGGATTGAATTTTACTAAAGATCTTGAGGGAATGTGTGCTTTGGAAAATTCTAAGAGTATTTTGAAGACAGAAAAAAGATGGAGAGAAAAAGGTCTCAAATTTTTAGAGCAGTATGAGCAAGATGCTGCTGTAAGACTATTTTTGATCAGTAACTTAGTCAATAAAATAACAAAATTCAACTACAGTGATCATGGTGGAATTGATTATGGAGACGAATTTGCCCATTTTAGAATACCAGTTAATCATTTGGCTCAAGCTGGATTGAAAAGCATAGGTGACTTTCCTTCAAAAGAGCTAAAGTCCTTGAAATTTCGTGGTCCTTCATTATTTTTAAAAGCACGCCACTCAGAGTTTATCAATGAGTCTACAGTATCGCTGATTTATCACTTCTTTCCACAAACAGCTT
>JXWR01004183.1_pt1 | contig 10337 bp, 8 predicted proteins | sample 315541 | NCBI WGS metagenome assembly JXWR01 (sample SAMN03273951, study PRJNA271842) | soil metagenome | isolation source: rice field ambient CO2 | place: India: CRRI Experimental farm Cuttack,Odisha-753006 | collected 2013-12-17
TAAGCCGCTGATTGTCCAATAAAAAAGAAAAAAAAAAAAAATAAAAAAAAAAAAAAAAAACTAATAAATCACAAGCCTAGCTTTAACCTTAACGTACCTTGCCACCAACCAAAAAGTGCCACCGGTAAGACACACCACCCCTGCGAAAATGACATAGCCATTGTATCCGCTTTGAGAACTATTCCGACTGGTGATTGCTCCAGCAGCTGGAATCAACAAGTTGCCCAACGTAGCTACCACATACATTGTACCGTAGCGTTTACCAAACGTGTCAACCCTAGTGATTTGTGCCAAGCAGACGGGGGTAAGCGTGAAAACTGAGCAAGAAACAATGCCGAAACAAACAGCAAAGGCATATAGTGCGCCAACGTGCTGGCCGAATGGTAGTAGTATGACCAAAAGGACAATGCCCATTCCAAACACCATAATTATCATAATGTTGAACTTGCCGTATCTATCGGCTAGCATCCCTGTGGCCCATCTGGACGGTATTCCCACTAGGTTGATTAAAGTGATGAGGAAATACGCCGTATTCAAGCTAGCGCCTTTAGCCACTGCGTACGAGGCGAAATAAGTAATAACAATATCAATGGCAGCTTCAGAGAATAAAGTGGCCACTGTGACCAAGCAGAACTGAAGCTCGTAAAATGCGCGAAAATCCAAGGATTTGACTAGACAGTCAGCAAGTTTCCCCGCCATTGACTTTTGCTTGTACGAGTCAGAGACTACTGGCTGAATTCTGGCAGTAACCAAAAGGCAAGCAATGATTAGTAACCCGAGATTCAAAAACGCAAAAATTCTCATTGCCCAGACAAACCCTAGCTTGGTATATAACCTTCTCAACATGACGGGGAAGACCGTTCCGCCAACAGAACCGCCCATTGACGTGATTGCTGAGGCTAGTCCCATTCGTTTTTCAAAATACTGCGGCACTACACCAACAAGTGGCGCCAACATGAGAGCACACGCTAGCCCACTGGCCACACTGAACGCCAAAATGAATTGCCATACCGTGGTGCAGTTAGCAGTGGCCATCAACCCCAAAAACATTAGCGCAGTGCCAACAATCATGGGGATTTTGGCCCCGATTTTGTCAAAGATGTGGCCCGTTATGAAAATGCAGCCAAATCCAATGATGACGAATATGGAAAAAATCCAGCCAATGGTGGAGGCAGAGACACTGGATAGTTGGTTCTTGGATAGGTATGTCTCTATGGCACCAATGGAATCCATTATACCAAATATCACAGTGAGCCCGCAAAACGAACCAAATACCACAAGCCATGCTTGGAAACCGCCGTCGGGAGCAGTGTCTGCTGTGAATGCGTCTTCTGCGGTGTCTGTCGAGTCAAGAGGTGGCTTTTGATCACAGTGATGCGTGTTTTCTTCAGCATCTGCTATTTTGCGTTTGCTCAAGCCATGGGTTTCTGACAAAGCGCGGTGCTGAGCATCAACCGCAGATGCCTTATGTTGTTGGAGAACTGAGTGGTCTTCTATGGTTTCTAAAGGATAGGAGCCACTACTACTGTCCTGGGATTTCTTCCGGTTAGCGAAAAGCGTCTTCAAGTCTCTGATTTTGCTCATTTGTATCAGGTGTGTCTAGGTGGCTTAAAGCGTATGCTGTTTGGAAAATTGCAATCATTATTAGTCTTTTCTTGAAAACCTTAGTTGCACGGGCCTGCCGGGTGTGGCTGAAACTAAAAAAAAAAAAAGAAAAAAAAAAAAACGGCAGCAGACAGGTTGCCTTTTTAATTATATATGTGTAGTCCTGAAGAAGAGATGCACCGCATTCTCACCAGCATAACCGGAGGAGAGACCCTGGAGAAAGAGTTTTTTATTTTTTTTATTTTTATTGCGTGGGAAAACATGACACTGCATACTATATGCAACATAATGCATGTGTGCGCACCCATAACTGAAAACGTAAATTGGGGGTACGCACGTGATGCAGAAGAGGGTGTAAGTATTACCCGATATATTACATAATATATTACAAAGCGGTTGAAAATATTTTTTCTGCGTGCGAGACCATGTGACCTTCTGTGACAGCGAATTTGTTTTGGGCAGGCGCTGCGCATCCGCACACCACAGCGACAAGCCGAAAGAGTTTTTCTGCTGTCCCCGCGCCGGACGGGAGAGAGGCGCTTTGCCCTGGAGGGGGGGCCCGCACACACTCGACACTCGCTCACTCACTCTCACTCACTCTCACACTGTGCTCGTTCGTGAAAATTGAGAAAAAAAAAATCAAAGAAAATGCTTGATACTGCCTACTTGGAAGAGTTGGAAGCTGTTTTTTGAACTCAGTTAGTAAAGATAATATCAACCAAGGACGAACAACATGGTACGTACCATACACACATAATACATCGCCATACGAAGCAAATGCAAAACGAATGCAAAACAAACAAAGAATTAATCAAACAAATAATCAAAATCCAATGTGAAGGGATGAGTTGAGCACAATATCTGTTTATCACCAGCTCAGCGTTTTGTGAGATATTCAGGCTCAAAGGGATTCCATGAATTCATAAAGGACGAGCAACGCAATAATATGTTATGGATGGAGAAATCAGCAAAAGTAATCAGATTAAAAAGGCCAAGCCAAAATGGTCAAGAGATTTTAATGTCTTGAAAATTCAAAAATTTTGGGGGCCAGTGCAATAGCATCTTTCCTCCAAGTGTTGTGTATATCCCATGGCATGATGTAGATTTTTTTTTTTTAGACTCAGTTCAGTGCAAGCGGCTCAACTAGTTTTGAGCACACATCCCAAAATGCAGTTTACCAAATTTATATCAACGAAATAACGAATATTCCCTGAGCGTCGCCGTGATTTGAAGACATACCACAGGAGAAGAGGGAAGAAAAAAGTAATCAATAATGGCAAATTCTTCGATGCGAACCTTGCCAAATGCTTCATGCTTTGCAAGCACAATAACGAAATATCTGTTTGGCATTTGTTTCACGGCAGTTTTACTTTGCAAATATAAAGCCCAGTTATACTAACTAGATTATATAGAGTGACGCAGTTACTATCAGAACCAGAAAGGTTATCACCAACCCTCTTCTTGCTAGACGTCAATTCGTCATTGACGTTTTGCATCCAAACAGAGCTAACGTTTCCAAGACTGAATTGCGTGAAAAATTGGCCACCATTTACAAGATTGACAAGGACGCTGTTTCTGTTTTCGGTTTCAGAACTCAATACGGTGGTGGTAAATCCACTGGTTTCGGTTTGATCTACAACTCCGTTGCTGACTTGAAAAAATTCGAACCAGCTTACAGATTGGTTAGATACGGTTTGACCGAAAAGGGTGAAAAACCATCCAGACAACAAAGAAGACAACGTAAAAACAGACAAAAGAAGGTCTTTGGTACTGGTAGAAGAATCGCTAAGCACCAAGCTAAGAGACACGCTGACTAAGTTAGTTAATTTATCTGTTAATTATGTTATAATAATAAATAAAGCCTTTTTTCATTATTAATGCTTAGTTTTTTGCTCAAAGAAAGTTACGTGTGTGTTTGTAGAAGCAAGCTGCGCTATTGCTATGGCATTTTAAACAGTGGTTAAAAACAACTTGAATTGTTTCGTTTATTATATGTGTATGTAGGCAGTGGTTCATCCGGTTAGTACCACTGTCTTTTTGTTTTTTTTTGCCTTAAATTTTTCTTCAACCAGTAATGTGATAAAGATGAGATGCAATCAACTAAACGCTCTCTCTCTCTCTCTCTCTCTCTCCTGTGGTCCAATATAATGACATAGATGTCTAATATCCTAGTACGAGGCCCAGTGTGCGGTGTCAATAATTGCAGATCTCGACTATGGAGAACTATAAACGGTCAGAAAGTTTGCCAGTATGGACATATCCGTGAAGGCGATTTAGAAATCGACGAGGAAGATGGCGAGGTGTTTACGCAAACCAGAAGACTCAACATCTCCACACTAACGCAATCCCAAGCACACTCTATCCACGAGATCAGCCAGCAAAAGAAACTGGAAACCGAGAAGTTGTACGGTACTGCCGGTAGAAACTTGTTTTTGAGATGCTATCAGCATGTGTTGAGGGCCCAAGTGAGGTGGCTCATTGCTAATAAAGGGCTTCCTAGAGTGGCTGAGAAGATTGTGAAGGAGCTATGGACGGTTTACTTGGAAAGCATATACACTGACGAAGAGTTGGAGAACTCAAGCCACCTACAAAGTCAGCCGCCAAATTTGCAAGGAGGCAATAATGACGATCCTGCTTCTGACGAAATTGAGACCGATACTACAATATTCACCGATGGCGAAGCTGGCATTGCAGCAGCAGCAGCAGCAGCAACCGGTGGCCTCAACGAAACAGACCAAGACCAAGATCCAGATCAAGATCAAGATCCAGGCCAAGACCATAACGAAACACCGAGAGCAAAGAAAAGGAAAATTGGTCGACGCAGGCACAGATCGTTATTGAAACACAACAAGTTCAAGTCCCCCTTGATCCACGCGGTGGCCATGTGCTATATAGCGTGCCGTATCGTTAAGTTCCCGTTGTACACCAACGATTTCGTGAGGCTTTGTTCAGTAAACAAGCTTCCTTACATGAAGGCCATAGCGTCGGTGCCCAAGAAGTTGCTAAGGCAGATGCCTAATATCTATTTGACTGTGCTTGAGCCTTCTAGGCCGCCAGTCTATGCTGAGCTTTACGATGGGTTGCGGTTTGTATTGGACAAGCTCGGTGATTTCACCGGGGATAATAACGGCAACATTGCTGGCTTCCATTTGAACGAAAAGGTCATGTCGGGCTTGTCGATAAACCCAGACATTTTGCTAATGAAGATTGTGAAGGAGCTTTTGTTGCCTAAAGAGGTTTACTTTGCGGTCAAGCAGTTTGCCGCGGCTAATAACATCACGTTTAGTCTCGAGTGTGCTGTGCGAGAGTCTAGAAATACTTATTCGAAACTGTACAGCAGGATTTTGGAGTTTCCGGAAATTAAGCTTGTCAGCATCATTATCACAATATCGAAATTCTACTTCATCGCTCCCAATATCTTTTGCTCGCTTCAGGAAAATGCCACAACAAGCAAACAAGCTAGGATTTTCAACTGGGAGGTCTGGCTCAAACTAATCTATGAGAAAAAACTCTTTTTCCAAAATCAAGTGAACAACAACAGTAACAATAGCGATGGTGACAGTTTTGAGAATTTCTTAAACTATGTCACTTTAAACAACAACAAGCGCGAAACCATGGATTTGCTAAGTCTCGCGTTCAAGAACGATCTCGAGTTTACAAAGCCTCCAGATCGCATATCCCTGCAACTTGACAACTATTTGAAATGGTTCAATGCTACAATAGTCTCGAAAAACGAAAAGAGTTATAGTGAGTTGACCATTGCTGAGAAGAAGTTGCTTGATATTTTCAACTTTGATGGTGCTGAGCACGAAGAAGAAGAAGAAAAAGAGGAAATAAGAGAAAAAGTCCCAGCAGCAGCAGCCCCAGCAGAAGCAGTGTCTCATGGTGGCGCTGAGCGTACAGACGATAGTCAGGAGGAAAATAATTATGAACATGAAGATAGTAATGTTAGCCAAAACAGCAGCAGCACCTCCACTAGCACCAATAATGCCGCCGAAACGCCTCCTGCCAGCGACAGCGACAGCAGCAACATCTACCTCAGGGCCCAAGATGTGGAATTTGTCACTGCGGAAACATTACTAAAGATTGAGAAAGTTCTACTTAATGAGCTAAGCATTAATTTCGGAGTGAATGCGGCACATTTACGGCTGTGTGTTAATCAATTTTCTGACAAGCTTTTGTACCAGCTTACTCGATAACCTTGGGCATAAAAATCAAAGATTACAATTTACTCTTTTTGCATTTGGTCAGACCGTACTGTACTGGCTGTGTATATTACCAAAACTATAGACATTACTTGTGAAAACTATTTTTTTTTCCTTTTTGGATAAAACGAATTGTAGAAATAACTTTGTAACTGCGAAAAAAAGGGTGTTTCTCCTGCCGGTGGAAGGCTAGCCCTGCTGTTGTTTTATCCAGCCCAGCAGCAACTGCAACAACAGCGTATCCCCCGATGGCTGGCTCAACGCTGTGTTTTTAAATTATTTTTTATTTTTTTATTTTTTTTTTTTTTAGTGTTTCCCACAAACGCAGGCTGCAAGCGACCGGCGATGCGCATCGATCGATGACCGACCGATCGTCCTGTTCTGAATTCAGTTCCACCAGGATCTGCAAACAAACAGAGACACTCTCTCAGTCTTGCTTGTCTCGGCACCTCTTAAACCACGGAATTCCGCAGTTTTGGAAACCATTTTCTATTTTCAAAATTGTTATAAAGGCATTGTCAACCTATTTGTCTTTTTTGGGTTACTCTTGAATAATTCGTCCCATGGCAGCAGCACCCATGTCCGATGACACTCATGAAATCGTCATAATCGACTTCACAAACTACAAGCAAGCCTCAAAGGTTTTGTTCCAAGCTTTTGAAAATGACTTGTTTGGCCACTATTATTTCAGCCATTTGCGGACCAAGCTGGATAGGCAAGGCTTGAGCAAGCTACAGTACGATTTTTTCAAGCAGCAGCTTTTCTACTACTTGAAGAACAGCCAGCAATTTTTGATCCTCGGGATCAAAGACACACAGACGCAAGCGGTAACCAATGTTTCGATTTGGCAGTTGCCGAAATCTTCGTACTTGGTCAAGAATAACCACAAGAGCCTTTCGAGGAATAAGTCGGTTGCCAAGACAATAAAACACGGGTTTCAAACCGTCAACACGTACAGGCGGGTGGGCCAGCTAGGGGTGAAGAAGTTTTGCCATGTTGTAGATTACCTCAATTACACCGAGGGCGATTTGCTACAGCTTGACGAATCAATGTACTACAAGTTGGTTATTATTGGCACGGACCCGTATTATCATAATCACGGCTTTGCCACAAGAATGATCAATTACATGCTCAATTATATAAACCAGGACTTTGTGACATTGTTGAAGAAAAACGCCATTGACGCAATCAAAGAGGAGATCAAAAATTGTGATTATGAGAAAAGCAACAAAGAGACTCCCCCAGTGGTGGTTGAGGCATCTACGTTGAAAAACACGTTATTTTACCAAACGAAATTTCAGTTCAATACTTTTGCTACAATCTATTTCCACGACCAGTACGTGAGAGAGATGCTTGAAAACTTTACGCCGCAGCAATATGAGTTTTACCAAGATGATATGGAACACCTTAAAGACTTACCGTATCTCAAAGTCAATGTAATGGTCAAAAATAGACAATGTGCTGAGCCAATCAAAGTAGTTACCGAAGGTTGACCCTGACTTATTTTTTTTTTTATTTTATTTTATTTTATTTTTTTTTATTTTATTTTTGATTTTTGATTTTTGATTCCCATAACGATACCCATTTATTTCCGTACTTAAATTCCCCTATTGCTTGCTAGCGTTTTAATTTTTATTATTATTTCAGTTCTCTATTTTTGTATTATTTTTCTCAAAATAATTTCGTGCCCAATATGTTTCGTTGTAGATCAATATCCAACCTCAAATTTGTATCTTTTCCAGCCAACAAGCCATCACTAAGCAAACGCGTATAATATAATTTGTAAACTGGGAAAAATCGGTTAACAAACGCTTTGACTAGCTCGTCAGTCATTCCTATTCCTTTCAACTTTATCAAATTCTTTTCTTGTTCTAGTCTCCATCGGTACACATTGAGCAAGTCAGTAGTAGCCAAGTAGAGAAAATGGTCAAAATTACTCCATAGCGGCTCATATTCACCAAGAAGTGTATTGATCAACCGAATCTGCTCATAGTTGATACTGGCAAGCATCTGACGAATCTCGTCATTCTCCGCATGCAACGAGACAGCATCATCCCATACTTGTCGCAATTGTTGCTCATTGGCAATAGCCCTATATCCAACAAACCAGCCTTCGAATATAACGACATCGATTGGCTTATTACCAATTTCCCGCCATTCACTGGTAGGCAACCTGTCGCCCTGGCCGTTGAATTTAGACTTATCGTACCCCGGGATTTTGAAATCAGTTGTTCTGTTTTGAATCTTGCGGAACGTTTCGAGCAACATGTCGATGGAGTACGTGCCAGGGAGCCCTCTTCCGTCAGTGACGAGACTGCAGTTTGGGTACTTGTCTTTTAGTTTGAGCTGGTCCTTGTGCGGCAAGTAAAAGTCGTCAATTGAGATGTTTATGATGTTGAGTTGCGGGAACTGGAGCCTGAGCTTCTGGGCTAGGTTCTCAGACAAGTACGACTTGCCGGATCCTTGAGGGCCCGAAACTCCAACGATTAGAGGTTTGGAAAAAAAATTCCATTTTTTGATTATTGGAGATAGATGCTTACTTGATATTTCAACGATTGACATTGTGTGTAGTGTGATTTTGCGACGAGAAATGGAATGTGTGTGGAGGGATAATGTCGACTCTATTTATCTTATCTTTTTTCCCATTGCGAAAGTGCCGATGGTCGGTCGATCGATCGATCGATTGATCGAACAAACGTGATGGTTGCTAAGTAAGGCTGATGGTCCATACCAACAAGATATCAGACCCAAAATCAAACTACAATGTTAGCAAGCTACAGGTGCCAGAGTTGAATCAGTATGATTATAACTTTTGTTTATCGTTTCATTATAAAAGTATGGGATCAACCAGCATACGGATCGTAAATATTATATATGTGTGTGCGTGTGTGTGTGTGTGCGTGCTCGCGTGCGTTTGTTTGTTTGTTTGTCGTTATAGAAGCTGTTTGTTTTCGCTTTACAAAACTTTCTTCTCTTTCAATGCAGTGATCAACTCATCAACAGAACCCAAGATCTTACCTCCGCTTCTTGCTGGTGGGTCATTGACTTTCAAAACTTCTATTCTCTTGTCATTTTCCAAGCCTTTGAGCCCCAATTTTTCCAAATCTATAATGTTGGATGGCTTCTTTTTGGCCTTCATCAATTTAGGCAACGACACATATCTAGGAATATTGAGTCTTAAATCAGTGGTTATAACTAATGGCAATTTCGACTTAACAATACTGGAACCACCATCAATTTCTTGGTGTACAGTGACTTCTCCTTTAGCTTCGTCCACTTCCACTTTACTGGCATTCAATGCTTGCGGCCAGTTCAAAAACCCGGCGAGCAACTGACCCGTTTGGTTAGAGTCATCGTCGATGGCCTGCTTACCCATAATGACCAAATTTGAATCGTTTTCCTTAACCAATTTAGACAACACTTTTGCTATAGAAAGTGGTTGCAATTCTGCCTTGTCCACATTGACCAAAGTGGTCTTATCGACACCTTTAGCAAGACAGTTTTTCAAAATGTCTTCAGCTTTCTTACTGCCGATGGTTACTGCGTGGATGTTATCAATCAATTTCTTGTTGCTTTCCTTGATCTTGAGCGCTTCTTCCACAGCAATGTCGTCAAATGGATTGATGGAAAACTTCACCCCGGTGGTTTCAACTCCGGTGTTGGCTTTGTTGATTCTTGGTTTGATGGCTGCATCAATGGTTCTTTTCACAGGCACAAGGATTCTTAACTTCAGCATGGTGGTCCGTTTAAATTATTGGTAGTTGTTGGTTGCCGTGGACTGGTGTTTGGACTGGTTTACCGGTACTAAACACACTCAACTCTTACTTACTCGCTGCTTGAGCTGGTTGTCGGCTGCTTTGATTTATGGAAAAATGACTAACACATTTTTTTTGCCAGGGGAAAAAATCCCAGAAAGTGAGACTTTGGCGGAGCAGGGCTTGTAACACGGGGTCCGCTGCCCTGTTGCTGCTGCTGCTGGCGGTGAGCTAACAACATGGCCTGCGAAATATTGGTGGTGGTGGTCTACAAGGCAAAATTGCTCAACACAAAGTAAAGGTTTGCAAGCTGCTGTTTTCTTAGAAGGAATCTTGCCACTGTGTCTAATCAGCTCGGTTATTTCCTTTGATTGACCCATTGACACAACAAAGCCAAGTAGGCAGTAGGCCAAACAGTAACTGCTCCTTTACTCTGCTCACTTGAACCAAACCTGCACCACCACTCACCACTCATTTAGAGCTTCCCAAGAGTCCCGCATTAGGGCACATTCCCTATACCTTGATAGAGGCCGTCGTCTCTCTTGATACTTTTGTGAAAAATTCTCGGTTATCGAAGGTCTTCCCCGTCATGTAGTGTGTAATTGCATATTCCTGCCTCATGCTGCGTTAACATGCATCGTTATCCTTCATGTCAAAAAATTTGACGAAGGAAATCTCTTATCAACGTCATTGGAAAGGATAGAATATTGACGGTTTATATATACTCCAAAAACAGACAAAGTGTCCAAATGTTTGTTTGTTAGTTTTTTTT
>JXWR01025162.1_pt1 | contig 10329 bp, 6 predicted proteins | sample 315541 | NCBI WGS metagenome assembly JXWR01 (sample SAMN03273951, study PRJNA271842) | soil metagenome | isolation source: rice field ambient CO2 | place: India: CRRI Experimental farm Cuttack,Odisha-753006 | collected 2013-12-17
ATCGCTAAGCGCTGGTGACGTCGGTTACGTGGTCACTGGTATTAAAGATCCACGAAAAGTCCGTGTTGGTGATACGCTGACGTCACCAGCGCTTAGCGATTCTTGGGGGTGCATTTGAGGCGCGAAGACACCAATAGCCTTGCCGTTAAAATCCTGTTGTCCTTGCATTAAGCACAGTGCTTGTTGTGATTTGAGCTGACCATCAATCAGTCGGACATAGGCAATGACACCTTGATATGGGTCATACAACGAATCAAAGACTAAAGCTTTCAGCGGCTGGTGTAAGTCGCCTTGGGGAGCTGGCAACCGCTGCTTGATGGCTTCCAAGACGGCCGGCACGCCTTGCCCGGTTTTAGCGGAGATTTGCAAGACTTGCTCGGGTGTGAAAGCTGAGTCGAGGTCGTTCAATTGGGCCAACGCAGCGTCAATATCCGCAGAGGGCAGATCAACTTTATTGAGAACTGGTATCAAGGTTAATTGACGTTGTTTGGCAATTCGGTAATTGGCAATGGTCTGCGCTTGAACGCCCTGAGTGGCGTCTACTAATAGGATGGCACCCTCGGTAGCAGCCAAGCTTTTAGCCACTTCGTAATTGAAATCAACGTGACCAGGGGTGTCAATTAAGTTATATTCATATTCTTGACCATCATCGGCCTGATAGTAATTCCGAACTGTGCGTGCTTTGACAGTCACACCATGAGCCTGTTCAACGGTCATATCGTCTAATAATTGGGCGTGTTGTTCACGCGCACTGACGGTCTGGGACAGCGCCATGATTTGATCCGCCAACGTTGATTTACCATGATCAATGTGGGCGATGATGGCGAAGTTACGGATATGGGATTGTTTCATTTGTGCGAAAACTCCTTCAAATATTGGGTCAAGTAGTAACGAATTTGTTGTTGGGCCTCCGGTATGAGTCGAATTTCGAAGTCGGGATAATCAACGGATAATTTATGATGGTTAAAGCTGGTCAAAGCCGCCATATTCATGAGCCCACTGATAATGCCACTTTGAATAATGAACAGGTGGCTAAATTGGGACTGGTCTAATAAGTGGTCTGTTTGGATAACGAGTTGTTGTCCTAAGCGTTGACTGGCGCGATACAGGGCCTCACGTTGTGTGATGGTTTCCTGCATGTTAGCTTTGCCTTCTAGGATTGGCCCACGAATGGCATTCAATCGAATCAGAACGCTATGTTCTTCAATTAATTGGCGGGTTTGGGTGGTCATCCACGCGATAAAGTCGTCAGCTGATAGTGGTGGTTGCTGGGCTAAGTCGGTCGTGAGTTGGGTAAAGTATTGTTGATAGTCTTCCAATAAAATCGTCATGAACAAGTCTTCTTTGGTCGTGAAATAGCGAAAAGTCGCCCCCTTAGAGCTACCGACGGCTTCCGCAATTTGCTGCATGGTGATTTCGGGATAGCTCCTATGGGCAAATAAATTAATGGCAGCCGTCATGATGGCTTGACGCTTGGCTGCTTTTTGACTGGGCGTATAGATATTAGCCATGTCGGATCCTCCTAATTTAAAAATGACCGGTGGTTATCTTTGAACCAGAATACGCCAAAAATAACCACGGGTCAAGATTGAAGTGGTGAGTGCTGGGCTAAGTCGGTCTTGAGTTGTGTAAAGTACCGCTGATAGTCTTCCAATAAGAGCGTCATGAACGAGTCTTCTTTGGTCGTAAACTAACAAAAGGTCATTCCTTTTAATATTTAATTATTAAATATATGGTATTAATTATAGTTTCTATTGGAATAAGTTCGGAATTAAAGGGAGAGCAGAGCTGCATTATTTAGTGGGATTTATCATTACAACTGGCAATGATTAGATAACTAGGCAGGTTGGGTGATTAAAAGCGCTATGTGTAGTTTGCGGATATTTTGGAAAGTGATAATCAGGCCGAATATTAATGGTGTCCATCCGGTTTATTCGGTCTAACTGTCACGTAAGCCTTCTGGATTAACAGGGGCGGATAAATGCAATAAATACGTTAAAATTTTTAACCATTATAAAATAATAATGTTATAATTATACGGTAAACAGGGGAAACAATACTGTCTGTTATCTATTGTTGATAATAAGGGTATCAGCGCGATATTAAATTTATTTTTATAATCAAACTGTGGATGAAAGGTTAACGGCTGAGCCGTTAGTCTCTAATAAAGGGCGATAATGATTAAGAAACGGTGCAAAAAGACGCCAGTACGGATCAGAAGTCCAAAATAGCCTGCGTTATATTGTAACTACCGTGCAGGCTAATCGTTGGCAAGGCCGGTTACCACCGACTAGTGAGCAAGTGTGCCAATGGTTACTAGTTGCATTAGGTGTTCTACTACTGGGACTGTTATTGATTGCTAGTTAGGGTAACTATAAATGTGAGCGCTATCAATGACTGAAGTTGAAAGATTACGCTGTCACATAGAATTGCTGATTAAAAGGAGATGGTCGGGTGCGGCGAATATGTAAAGTATTAATGGTAATTATCAGTATTATTTTAGGAAGTAGTGCGCCATTGAATATGGCAATACCACCGTTATTGGCGCTGGCCGCGCCGGACACTAGTAGTTCTTCGACGATGAGTAGCAGCGCAATTAGCAAAGTTACTGATACCAATGTGATGGCCGTGAGTGCGGATGTGACGAGTACAACAGACACGTCTGATACGAGTAGCTCTGACAGTACGTCGGCGACTAGTACCACGACGGGTAATGATACCACTGAGACGGCAGACACGGCAGTGGAATCTGGAACTGTTGGGACGGTAGCATGGACCATTGACGACGCAGGGGTGTTAACGCTTAGTGGTGGTAGCTTTGCTGATTTAACTGGTAAACGTTCGCCTTGGTATGATTATGCTTCATCGATTACGAATATAAAGATTACGGATGAAATTACGGTCACAACGGCTTCGAATTATGGATACTTGTTTGCTAGCCTCGCTAACGTAGCAACAGTCACAGGTTTAAATAAGCTTTCGATGAGTGGTGTAACTAGTACCCAGTCTATGTTTTATCGTGATAGCAAGTTAACTTCAGTCGATTTTGGACAGACCGATTTTTCAACAGTGACTACTATGGAATCAATGTTTGAAGGGTGTAGCGTGTTAACTAAAGTAAATACTACGAACTGGAATGTCAGTCATGTAAAGAGTTTTAAGAGAACATTTTACATGTGAGTAACTGGGATGTAACACAAGTAACTAATTTAGACAGTACATTTTCTGGCTGTTCTTCACTGCCTGAGTTAGATGTCAGTCGCTGGAATACTGCTAATGTGACAACACTAGCGTCTACATTTTATAGTTGTTCTTCAGTAAAGATAATAAACGCAAGTGGTTGGGATACAGCGAAGGTAACTAGCATGTCTCGAATGTTTTTTTATTGTGAAAATGTCATCCAACTAGACGTTTCTGGATGGATCACTTCCCAAGTAACTTCACTGGGGAGTATGTTTCAAAACTGTTCTAAAGTAGTAACGCTGGATGTTGGTACTTGGGATACTAGTAAGGTTACGGATATGTCATTTTTATTTGGAGGCTGCAGTTCTTTAACGACTTTAAATCTTGAAAAATGGGATACTGGTTCTGTAACAACTCTTTATTCCACCTTTTATAACTGTTCTGGGTTGACTAGTTTGCTGGTTGATACTTGGGATACTAGTAAAGTTACAAATTGTTTTTGGACGTTTGGTGGTTGCTCATCATTAACAACTCTCAATCTTCGTAGCTGGGATCTTCAATCTGCTACCGCCAGTTACGGGAATTTTTTTAATGGTTCAAAAAAATTACAGCATTTGACACTAGGTCCTGATTTTACGTTTCATAATGATAAGACGATGTACTTGCCGGAGCCAAGCAAACAACTACCATACAATGGGACGTGGCAAAGGAACAATGATGATCCAACCTATACGTCGGCGGAACTAATGACTAATTATGATGGCGCAACCATGGCGGGGACCTATAACTGGGTTAAGACAAGTGGAACGGTGCTTGTCAAATACGTAGACGGCGATGGTGTTGAAATTGCGGATGAAGAGACGTCATCCGGGACATCGGGTGATGCTTACCAAACAACGGCCAAAACGATTGATGGTTATACGCTTCATGCAACGCCAACTAATGCAACTGGAACGTATGATGCTTCGACGATTACAGTAACCTATGTGTACGATGGTAACTTATTCTTCAATTCGTCACCAACAATGCTCGATTTTGGCAGTCATACAATATCGGGAACAACTGAAACTTATGCGCCTACTCTGGATAAGACACTTGCGGTTCAGAACAATGGGCAAATAAGTTCAACCTGGAATTTGACTGCAGAACTCGATAGTTCAGGCTTTGTGGGAGCGGACACTGGAAAAATGTTGTTGGCTACATTATATTACCAGACCGATGATGGAAAAATGACCTTGTCACCTGGGGTAGCCGTACAAGTCTACTCACAGACAACGACTGATCATAAAAGTGTTGATATTTCGGAACATTGGTCCAGCAACTTAGAATTGCTACTAGAAGTCCCAAATGGGGCTGCCATGGCTGACACATACCAAGGCACGATTTCATGGCGTTTGAATAATACCGTGGCCAATAATTAATTAGTGATTCATAGTTAAAAACACAGCTTAGTTTGAAAGGAAGCGTATTGTAATGAAGAAATTCGTTTTGGGATTAATGATTTCTGCAGGACTTTTGGGAGCCACAACGGTTGTGGCTAATGCTGATACGACTGGTTCTTCGACCGGTGATGTAACATTTACTGGGGGAACATTGTCAATGAGTGTTGACGCTACTCATTTAGCTTTCGGTAGCAACACGATTACCTCCAGCGATGCCACCTTAGCCACTTCATCGACACCAACTATTACGGTAAGCGACTTGCGTGGGACTAGTGCAGGCTGGACCTTGACGGTTGCTCAGGGGCAACAATTCAATACAGATGAAGAAGGTGCTGGTTCAGCCTTGACGAATGCTGCTTTGACAGTTGCGGGTACTGAGAGTGATTCGGCAGTGACAAATGGCAGTACTACGTTAACGCCGGGGACAACTTCTGCCGCGGGTGCAGCTGGGACCGTCGCTTCTGCTAAGAATGGGACTGGTAACGGGGCATCAACGGTGACATTTAGTGATTCTAAGCTGGCTGTTCCTGGGAAAACGACTAAATTAGCTACGGGGTACACCACCACGTTAACTTGGAACTTAAGTGCCACACCAGAAAACTAATCCGGGTGAATAGTTAGCCGATGTTGGCTACGGCCAATGTCGATACATAATCTGAGAAAAAGGCGGGGTTAAAGTGCAGAAACGATTGCGATTATCTTTGGGAATGTTATTGGCGGTTGTCGCTAGTTTATTAATGATGGGACAAGCGGCCTCTGCTGATCAGGGCGTTGGTTTTGAAATCACGCCAGTCCAGTCTAGCAGTCAGGTCGATAAGCGTCTCTCTTACTTTGATTTGAAGTTAAAACCGCGACAAACACAAACCGTTGCGGTCAAAATTCATAATACGGCTAGTGCGCCCATTACAATCAATATAGGTATTGCTAAGGCCACGACAAATATTAATGGGGTTGTGGAATACAAACATACGAATAATCGCAGTGCGAATTTGTCGTATGATATTAGCAAATTAGTGACAACTGATGAACCACAAGTCAAGCTGGCTAAGGGGCAAGTCAAGACGGTCAAGTTTCAAATTAAGATGCCGGCCAAAAGTTATCAAGGCATTTTAGCAGGTGGGATAACTTTCCTGAAAAAGGCCACGGCAACTGATACTAAAAAGGCCGTGGCAGTCAATAATCAATACGCTTATACTGAGGCTGTAATTTTGCATGGTAGTAAAGACCTAACGACCAATCAGCTGACGATGAATAAGATTACGGTCAAACAGCTCAATGGGCGCAATGCTATTAATTTTCCATTAGTCAACCATACGGCGGCTTACTTAAATAAAGTACAAACTAACATCAAAATTTATCATCGGGGTGGCAGTCAAGTTGTCTACCATCAAAAGCTAGCGAACGGCCAGATGGCGCCTAATTCAATCTATAAATTGCCATTGCAGACGGGAGAAAAAGCGTTAGCAGCTGGTAAATACACGGCCGTTGTGAAAGTCACTTCCAAGAAGCAACACTGGCAATTTAAGCAGAATTTTGTGATTACAAAGGGCCAGGCGGATACCTTGAATAAGACAGCGGTTTTGAAGCAAGGGCCTAACTGGTGGTTATATATCGGAATTGGCTTATTACTGTTATTATTGATTATCCTGGTAATCTGGTATATTTGGCGCAAGCAGAGGAAAATTAAATCGTTAGAGAAACAGTTAGCAGAGAAAGATAAATAATTCTGATCAAACAAAACAACTTCCAAAAGCTTGTACTGTTTTTAGAAGTTGTTTTATTATGCCCTTAATAACACATAATAATGATTGATTTCGAGAATTATTACAAACTAGTACCACGCACACAGTTAATTCTTTCTTTCAATAAAGCTGTTTATAAAAAATCAAATGATTGATTTTTTATAAACAGCTTTTTCGTATATGTATGAATTGAGTGTCAGTAACTGTTAATGTTTCATTTATAGTGAGCAAATTCCTAACGAATAATAAATTAGGAGGATTCGTGTCAAATATGTGTAATAGTTGATGCTTTTGTTAGGCTAACAGTAAATGGATGGTGCGGTTATTCGCTATCAGCACAATGATAAAAATAATATTTACGTCATGAAAAATTAATAAGAGTAGTATACTTATTGTTAATACGAAGTATATCGATAGTTAATATAAAGGTAGTAGTTCGGGATGCTTTTGGAGGGGAATAAAATGCAAAAACGGCGGTTGCAACGAGCCAGACTAACTGAAAAACGGGCTTATAAAATGTATAAAAAGGGAAGACTGTGGTTGGTGGCTGGTCTAAGTACTTTTACCCTGGAAACCGGATTGGTACAACTTCAGGCGATGGCGGATACGACCAGTACGCCTGTGAGTCAGGTGGAAAAAACGACAGATCATGCTAATAGCAGTGCGACGTTGACCACTAAAGTAGCTACCAACACAAATGACACGGCTAATGCGGATACTGAATCGAGCAATAGCAGTAGTGTGCACGCTACAACTAATAATAGTAGTGGTGCGGCTACGGCTAGCGACGATCGAGCAAAAACTTCAGTAGCAGAGCATACACTTAGTTCAGCGACTGATGGGACAAAAACAACCGACTCGTCAACGACTGATTTGACAGATTCGACGACTAGTCATTCAAGTAGTGTGGCCACGGCAAACGTTTCGGCTACGAGTGCGGCTCAAACTGCGCGAACAGTCAACGGTACGACTAATAGTGCCGTGAGCCCTAATAAGGTAACAGCGAGTGCTGCGGCTACTGAAATTGAATCAGATTCTGTTAAAACAAAAGAGATAACTAAGACAACTGGTACAGCTAAGGCGGTCAGTCTTGCAGTCACAGATACAAGTATGTCGCAGATCAAGTTGAGATCGGCGCGGGCGGCCGTTGCCACTGTCGCAACGATCAGTTCAACGACTAAGATGTATGATGGGGTCGCGGGGACACCAGATCGTTACACGGTTACACTAGCTGATGGGATTAAAGCGCCTACGGATTGGGCAGTTACGAAGGATCCTAACGTTTATATGGATATTGACCTAAGTGACTTTGATAAGAATCAATTTGGTCGTGGAATCGGCACGTACCCGATTGCATTTTCGGAGTTTGGATTGTCTAAACTGGCAGAAGCCAATGATAGCTTAGATATTACAGCCGCGAATGTGGTGACGGGGACGTTAACCATTGAGCAAGCTCCGGTCCATAGTGCAGCGATTACCATTGGTTCAACAAGTATTGATTATGGTGATTCTAAGCCTAGTTCATATCAGATAACGGTCACAGACGGTTACTTTGATAAGTACAATGCCCCCAGCACATGGACACTAGTCGACTCAACTAGTAGTGGTGTGGTAAAGACGACTTACACGATTGCAAGTGATAGTGGTGACATTGCTGTCCCCACAGCAACTGAAGCTGGAACCTATGTTTTGGCTTTGTCGGCACAAGGTTTGGCTGCATTACAGCAAGCTAATCCTAATTATGAATTTACAGCAGATAGTATTGTTAATGGCCAATTGGTCATTGCTGCTCACGACATTATTACGATGGGAGCAACCACTGTTTTAGTAAATAAAACGACCAGTACTGTTCAGGTTGCTGTCAACAGTCGGGCCGTTAGCGTACCGGGTGACTGGGAAGTTTACTATAACGACAAACTGACTGATTCGATTGTGTATAAAGTACCGGTTTCTTATACAACGTATTCTACGGCCGTTGATACGAGTACTGTCGGTAAATATACAATCACATTAACAGACGCGGCCATGGCAACCTTAGCTCAACTGAATAGTAGCATTGTATTTAATAATACCAATGTCGGTGATGGTGTGGTACTTGTCAAAGAGAGCAATGCGATCACTATTTCACCCAGTAATTATGGGGCTAAAGCAAGTGTTAATAACAATGTAACAGCAGCGTCAATTCAAAATGCGCGGGATAAAGGAATTAATCTATTGTATGGTCAGGGCCTTTACTTGGTCCTACCACTCCTTAATGTCGCACAATCCGAAATGACAGTGGATAACCTTACAGAATATGTCATTATTCCAGCTGGTTTCAAAGTGGCGACGACCGGTAATGGGGACACTGTTCAGGTTGCAACTGATCCGGTCGGGGCGTTAACGGCTGCCATTGAGACGATGATGACAAAGAATAATGTGACTTATCAGGGATTAGCGGTTACACAGTTAACTGATTATAATGGGCGCCAAACGTTCAAGGTTCACTTCGACCAGACGGCTGCTTACAGTAATGGTCTTTTCGAGACAATGGTGTACACGCTCTTACCGACCATCGCGGTTCAAAGTAGTGGCGTGACTGGTGGCTTAATTGGCAACCAGGTCTCAAGTCCTGATTCAGCGGTTATATATGTTACCGATGATCCTAATGAAAATAATGGTAGTTATTCGTTAAAAGATCAAAACTATCCTAATATTGATAAGGTAGCTAAAGCGCTAGGAGTCGCGGATGCGGTGACTATAAGTAGCAGTTTTACTGATTACTTGTATACCTATACACTGAAGGCAGCTGAAGCCGACGATATATATATGTTGCAAGCCCCAGATGGCAGCTCGTTAGGTATTATCGTAGTATCCGGCAACGTGGGGACGACTTATGTTCCTAGTCGCGAATTGCAAGCAATAACTTCTTCAGGTAACGATTATTATTACTTGAATCCAGACTCAATACCGCGTACACGAACTTACGATAGTCCTGATCAAAGGACCTATACGCTCACTTACCAGCGCTACGTCACAACGACGACTGATACTGCGGCCAAGATAACGATTGCACCAGCTTCAAAAGTCTATGATAACAACGCCACGACGTGTATTCAGTCGCTATACGGTGTACTTGCCGACTGAATACACGGCCCCAAGTAATTGGACTGCTGATAGCGCGGTGACGGCTGTGGATGGGACGACGGCGTACCAAGTCAGTATCGACTACCTTAATACCACTGCAATCGATCAAAACGTGGGCACTTACGCCGTCACGCTGAACAGCGCCGGGATGGCAGCCTTAGCCGCTGCTAATCCAGACTTCTTGATTGCAGGCGATGTGAATGTTGGTGGGACCCTGACGATTACTCAACGTCCAGTGACGATTACCTTGCCGGATACGATTCTGTGGGCCAATGGTCAGGAACAAAATATTACGCCGGTCATTACTGGTGTTGTTGCGGGGCAAAGTTTGGATTACACGTTAACGTCAGGGTTAACTGATCCGGACACGACAACCATTACGGCCACGCTGACGAATGCCACTGCTAATAGTAATTATAAATTGACGAATTCGCCTAGTGGTCAGTTGACGGTGGGCGCCGTAGCGGTTGTCTATCAGTATGGATACCGCGACAAAGCGGGGACGCTACACGTGGTAACAACGGCTAATGGAACGGCGACGCACGGGACTGATGTTACCGCTAAGGGCTATTTGAGCTACACCACGAGTGATACGACTGCTGCGCATGCCAAAACTGGTTATACGTTACAACCAGAAAGTACTGGCTACCAAGCCGATGGTACTTTAGCGGACATTGGTGGGCAGGTCGTGTACACCTATTTAGCGAACACAGAAAAGATTGCGGTCGTTTACGTCGATCAAGATAAGAACAACGTGATTTTATATCAGGTCCCCCTCAGTGGGAGCTTTGGCACACACACGAATTATACGACGGCGCAGGACATTGCGGCGTATG
>JXWR01003194.1_pt1 | contig 10317 bp, 6 predicted proteins | sample 315541 | NCBI WGS metagenome assembly JXWR01 (sample SAMN03273951, study PRJNA271842) | soil metagenome | isolation source: rice field ambient CO2 | place: India: CRRI Experimental farm Cuttack,Odisha-753006 | collected 2013-12-17
AGAAAATTATTATTGGATTAGGTAATCTTTTGGAGAGCATTCTCTCTAATAGGAGAGTTTATAGACACAAAAAATTAAAATATAGACAGGTTTACGATTTATCATATAAAGTATACTATATCAATAGACTCAGAAAGACGTAGCCAATATATATAGGGAAGATTTCAACTTTACGGTAAAAGGGCACCGCATCATGGTGAAAGCTAAGGTCTTGAATTTTGGCTTCATAGAAATTATTAGTAGCCGTGTGCCACATCCTTTATATACCACTGATATTGTATCAGAGGAACAGGCTGACATTGTGTCAAAGAGGCAATTTTCGTAGACCTGTATCCTAATCACTCACATGAATTAAGACAGTCTTTGTTGGAAACCCCAAAATCATCGTCAACAGTCTAAGTTTAATGGAAATTTTAATTTATACCAAGATCAGCAACCATATCAACGCCAACAACTTGTTAAATCTCAATTTCTCGCTTCTGAAAACTTCTTTTTCAATTTTCTTCTTTGCTACACAAATCTTTTATAGATATAATAAATTTCTATTTTTTTTCTTCATCCTGTTGCAAAGACAGCAAAACAACTGACCAAATTCAACAAAGCGCCGCATTAAAAAAACTCAGCACTCTTATCAATATTAAAAGTTTTCATTTTCAAAACCGAGAATCTTGCCAGTCTTGTATTCATTATTCATACGTCTTCTACTCATCTATCTTGTATTAAAGATATGCTTTCTTAACAGGGTGTGTTTTTGCACATATTGCGCTTCCCTTGAAGCTGCAGCTGTTGTGGTACAGAACATTTTCAAGTTATTCCTTGTCATACTCCTTTGTACCCAAAACAAGATAACTTAGTTAAATGATGGACTTAGAATTTTTGCATTGTGCTGCGTTAAAGAATTACGTTCAAAAAAATTTGACTGATGTTAATGGATTGAAAGAAAAACGAATAGCGGTGATATTTAAAGAGACGGAAAAATCAACCGAAGAAAAGCATTATTTTGAAAGCCTGACTACATCAAGTGCTTGTATCAATACATAAATTTAACGGGTGGAAGAATTATGAATGTTCGTGCATAACTTAGGCTTGAGGTAAAAGGCTAATTAGCTTGAGTAGAAGCGTTGCCAACTGAATGTATACAATTGGAAGAATAAAAGTAAATGATATGCTGCAGATAGATCAAAATGAATGGGAAAACAAGCTTATACGTTGAGGCAAGTGATGCTATGTGGGTCGGCCGGTGCTCCTAGATGTCATTAATTCCGAGCTGACCTAGGAGAGGTATTTTCAGTTGTTGCTGCATTCTGTTTGTAATTTAATGGAAGGACTTGTGTCTCTTTGTGAGTCAACCACAGAGTAAAGTATGATTTCATTTTATGGGAATTGCCCATCTATATGGAAGTACAGATATTTATTCAGCTTGGCTTTGCTCCATTCATAAATTCGAATGCTTCTTCCATATCAGTAATGTTTTTATGTGGTTTAATCTTCAAACATTTGAGCACCTCTCTAAAGGGTCTGGTTAATGCTCAGTTCTTCATAGTTCATCGTATTTTATTATACTTGAATATTAATGATCCCCACTAGTGGTACTTTTAAAGCGGTTGCCCTGCCTTATAATGCTAATTACGGACGAAAAACGAAAAAGCGCCAAATACACAAAAAAAAAAAAAAAATTTCAAGCACATCAGACATTAAGCACGGAGTGGTGACTGGAGACAGAGTAAATGCTGTGAAATATATCAATAAAGAGGGTTATTTTCAATATCAAACCAACCCATCAAAAAATATTTCAAGACAAATAATGTTCAAGTCGATATTTGGACCATGCCAAACTAGCACACGTGCTGCCGTGGAGGCTGTTCGCACCTATGCCACCGTTGCCAAAACCGTTAAAGGTACGAAAGGTGGAGCTAAAAATGTTAGTGCTGCTGCTTCTGCCATACCGAAGCGTAATACATTTAAACCGATAAACTCCAGAAAGACTTTTCTCGTTGACTTTTATGCTTCCTTGATGAGAAACAACCAGATTGTGTTAGTGTGTCATCGTAACAATTTACTTAAGCTGGACAGTGCGCATTTCCGTCAACAGATCAGTGCCCTTGGTGGACAATTTGTGGTTGTTAGAAACAGCTTGCTTAAAGTATACTTAAGATCAGAAGAAGAAAAAGATCCGGCATCGTTGGAGGCCACTAAGCGTAATGCACAGAAGAAATCAAAACCACATCCATTATCACCATTGTTGAGTGGTCCAACTGCTATCATTGCTTTTAAAGAAAATGACCCAAGCAAAGTAAAAAAATTAGCTAAATTATTACAGGCTGCTAAAGAAAAATTGTTTATTGTTGGTGCTAAAGTGGAGCAAGAAGTTTTTGATTTGCAGAAATTGGAAGGATACAAGGAGTTGCCATCCAAGACCGAATTACAATCACAACTTGTGGGTTTGTTGAATATCCTTGGTGGTTATGGTTTGACTAGAACATTGGAGAGCGCTAGTAATGTGTTGTACTTGACATTGAACTCGCATAAGGAAAATGTGGAGAACCCAAAGAGCGAGGAAGAAGCTGGTAAAGCAGAGCAAGCTACTAGTTAGAGATTTGGTAGTTATGTTTTATATATATACATTGTCACTTTGTAAATAAACAACTTTGAACCGTTATTTGGTTTTCCCGAGAAGCCGCTTTATTACGTAGCTGGTAGAGAACTCTGATATTGACATTTGTGACCTTTTTGTCTTATCCAGATCATTCGCCTATGCGACAATGAAGTTTGTTCACAGTACCGCCGTCATCAGACAACCTTTTTACTGAATTTAGCCATTTAATTCTCTTAAAAACAAATACATCGTTAATATTGCAAATTCAAGTTGTATTTGTGAAAAGCGAGACTTTGGTTTTAACTGATGATATCACATGATTTCCAAAAAATGTAGGCATGCATGTCGATTTCCATCTTCGGATTTCTTTTGATGTAATTATTTGAGCTCTTCGCGATGATGAGAGCACTTAAAGGCAAACATACAAATAAGTAACCAACTTCCACATAATATGACCTTCAATTTTAGTATTAGACAATTACAGTATTCGTAATGTCAACGGCGAAATATGGTATTGGAGCTGCCCTCCTAAAAAAAATGGGTTATAAGGAGGGCCAAGGTTTAGGAGCTCGCAGTGAGGGTATCGTTAACCCAATTGAAGTAAAACTAAGACCCAGTGGCATGGGAATTGGCGCCATGAGTGAAAAATTACACTATAGTGATGAAAGTTATAATGATGATGAAGATGAAGACGAAAACATGGATTCGGAAGATGATAGCATTACCGAGTTGGGTATGGAAGAGTATGATGATTTCAATAACAGAACTTACAATAACAATATCAAAAACAATAACAAGAAAAATACCATAGATGGGCCAGCAAAGCCAAAAGTGAGGACGAAATACGGCCATGGAAACGCTGGTATCCGAACTGAACAAGTGCCGTCACTTCATGAAATTATTGACGATTTAACCCGTCATGGCATCCATGTGTCCAACAAGTTTCATCAATTTGCAGAAAAAGAATTAATTTATCAAGCAAAACATTTCAAAAAAGCGCCAGAGATTATCAATGGTATAGCCTTTGTAAAAATGGATGAAACTGGTAGTGATAAATATTCTGGATGGCACCGTTTCCGTGAGCTAAAAAGTGAGATTTGGGAACTCAGTAAGCAATGGAAAATAGCTGCTGCTAAAATAAAGCAAAGCAAAGTAGCACAAGACCAGGTAGAAATAGAAGCCGGCCGATGGGACTCGGTTCGGAGAGACTTTTCCAATTTAGTTATCACTCTGGAAGTCATTAAAAATTTTGAGAATAATGCCGAACCACAAGATGCTGATAATGATTTTAATCACCGTACAATCAATAAAGAGAGAGTTAATGCATTAAGGTACATCAGGGATATTAAAGAGACGCACAGTGGGAGTGTCATGATGGATTACATTCTTGATGGGATGTTGACGCTATTATTAAATCCAATATTTGATGCTATTGTAAGCACAGTGAAAAATGGCACAGGTAGCTTAACCTTTGAGGGGTTTAGAGATTTGGTGAATAAACTTCATGGCTTACACGAAGAAAGCGCGGCAATTAAAGGGATAGACTCAAAGAATAATAAAAATTTTTATAATGACAATCAAAGTGATAATGATGATCGATTAAGTGTTTGGCACTCGCTTATTGCCAAGAAATTTTACCCATTGGTTGTTCAATATCTCCAAAATAATTATACTGAATTCTGGCACAACCCACCATTAGCTCAATTTTTCCGAGAATCGCTCAATATCTTTCATCCAAACTTGGAAAAATATTTTATGTACAACATTGTGATGCCATTATTGCTGTCTATGCTAGAATATGCTGAATTTCCATATTTTGTCAATAACATTAAATCCTGCAAAACTTTTAACTCTGAGTTAGTAGGTTACACTAATTCAGAGGCTAATCCTCGTGAAATTATTAACATTTTGCCACTTCCTGAACTAGTTCAGAAGAAACTTCAAGAAAAAACTTACATATCCTTTACCAAGTTCTTGCAGAATTTGGATTACAAAGATTACGTGAAAGACATGGCTTTATACAGCGAAATTGTTTATGATTATACTGATGCTCTTGATGATAGATATACGGAGGCCATAATTAACAGCGTATCCAATTATGTAGCTACTTCATTTAGCGATTATCGAATCTCTACAGTGAAGCTCGACTACGATTTTTTCAAGATACTTTTTTCATTCAGAAAATATTTACTTTTGCCTGATCAACGAACATTTATTTATGAAGTACTTATTAACGATTTATTTCTCAAAAACAAATTCATATCACGGTTGATTGAGTTGATTAAAGACACGCTCTTATTGAAAAAGAAATTTCAATTACCTCAATGGATTCAATCCTGGTATTCATTTTTGCAACTTTACTTTAAGCAGCTTTTAATAATCAGTAACGGTCAGGAAACAGAGTTCACCAGAAGCAAAAAATTACAACAAGCCAAACTGGCTTTACCAAGATCTGTACAATTAACTTGGAAACGTATAATTGATATTGTTAGTTTGTCTTTAGATTTTGCTCAGCAACATGATCATCAGGGGTTACTAAACTATCTCGATACTTTTAAATTCAAGCATGACATAACCGCTGAACTAATGGTGCAAATTGCTCAAAGACATCAAACCGTACCCCTTCACACTGACATTACTATTGAGCCTCAATACTTTAATGATAGCGCAGTCGATAGCAATAACAATATTGATATTGGCCCACAAAAGGATATTCGTGGAATTTCTAGTGCCAACTTAATGACATCATTCAAGGACGTTGTTGAATCTTATTGCGCTGATCATAACTTGTTTTTCTTTCCTCAGTTGACAGCACATTCCGAATTTGGATATCCTTTATACAAAGTGAGCCGGAATTTTTCTGGTAAGAATGGGATTTCATGTTATATGGTAGATGATGTCTTGTTTGTTCAGAATACTGAGAAAAATAACAATAGCGGCGGTGTCAGAAATGAGGAATTTGAGCCTATTGCATTGGAGTCGTTGTTTATTTATATAGATGAGAAATCACAGGACAAATAAGTTCCTGCTCAAAAGGAAAATTTTTATATTTTTACGAATCCTTTTTTTTTTCTTCTAGGTCTACCATTCTGTTATTGAAAACAATGTGACTCGATTCATAGCAAAAGCTTTTGGATTGCCCAAGTGTATCGTATTCGGTAGTCACTGTACTCAATATATGGAACCCACAATAAATGATTATCATTATTAAATTTATATTATATATTTTACAAGGAATCCCATTATAGTATCAAATTAGAGAAAATTAAAGCGTTTCGTGATATTTTTTCAGTATGCTGAGGTAGGTAAAAAGTAAATAATATAAAATAAGATCAGCAGAAACAGCACTAAAAGACTAAGAGAAGCATAATGACTGCCATGATATCAATCTGTTTTTTTTTTTTTTTTTTTGTGAGCAGCATAGCGTGTGCAGGCTTTTGTATACAACCCCAACAAAGACCTATTTATCTAAATGGCTACTCCCCTGCAGATGAATGGCTTGTAGTTAGTGGTAAATAATTCTTGTTGCAATTAATTATTCCTTTTTTGGTGGCCTGTCTTCAGAAACAGATGGAGTATCTTTGCTACTGTCACTATTGTTACCATTCTTATCAGTTTCTACGGTAACGGATTCTTCTGGAGTTGCAGCGTTATCATGAGTAGCTGAAGGAGTATCTTCACTAGTTGGTGGTTCTTGAGCTTTTTCTTCCGCTGTTGACTCTTCTAGTGCAGGAGTTGGTTCTTTTTGTTCTGGCTTAGATTTTCGGTTCGGTGGAGATGATTCTTTAGGTTTTTCTGGTTCTTTTTCTAAATATTGATTGTTAGTATAACGCACATATTAGAGTCTCCTGACAGGAACGTAGATATTATTTTTGAGTGTAAAGGTTTAACTTAATACTCACTATTGTTGAAGAAGGAAGAAATGTTCAAAGAATCCTGAAAGATGAAAGCACCACTCAATATAATGGCAAGTGGGAGTAAAAACCTCAATCCTTCACCAGAAGAAGGATTTGACCCTTCTGGGGGCTTATCCGTTGAAGCAGAATACATTCTTTTGCCCAGTGAATGGCGACAACTGATGAATTTTTGAGCTCTCACTGGAGATTTCAATGCTCCACCAATTAGTGCTCTTCTTGAGGCAATAGCGGCACATAGTGATGAAGTGAACATGATTCTTTGCATTGTGTATTATGTATTGTGGTTTATTCGTCTTGTTAATTAGCTAGCTATAACGTTTTTGTTGATGAATAATACGCAATTAATCAAATCTTTTTTGAGTAACATATAAGCAAAGGAGGAACAAATAGGTAGAAGTTGCGAAGAATTTGTTTTCCTTAAGAATTCAAGCCCAAAAAATGTATCGAAATGTTCCGTAGAATAAAGAATATTGCTATTTTTCCATGTTTGCGCAAAGTTTCTGTCATGCATGTAGGCTTGCATACATGCAGAGGGCCGCAAACCGCTACCATGATGCGCAACTGTCAAGAAAATATATATTTTATCTTTAGTCTGGCATACGATACCTTCCAGGATGTATTTCCACACTGTAGCATACCTATATACAACTTTGTTGTATTGAATATATGCTGCGGCTTTCTCCAAAGGTTTTAATTCAAGCCAATTAGTTACTTGAATACAGTATAGCATTAAAAGAATAATTATACACCAGTAACTAATAGCCAGCCAAAAGCAATTACAATCAACACATGCTGTTTTATTTGCAAACCGTAAAAAAGAATTTACCAAAAAAGTAATACCTGAAGGTGCCCATTGAAGTTATTATAATCTGAAATCGACAAATGTGGTAGTTGAGGATGATGATAGAATAGATCAATCCTGAATAAAGTTGAATAAATTAAGTTTAAATAGATTTTGTCTTGAACCATCTTTGAAATTGCTTTTGATTTATCTGCTAATGGAGTTCAACAGCAAAGCAAGGGCTTTTTTCTGGTTAAATGTCGGTTCCGATAAAAACAAGCTCTAAAAACCCAGCTTTAGAATACACATTGCTTACTACATCAGCGTTATTTCTCAAAAAGTTTGTAAGTCAAGATTTAACTTAATGTTTAAGTTCCATCTCTCGATGGGTAGGAAAACTTGGTAATTATCTGTTTGGTTTGCAAAACAATACAAAAAAAAGGCTCAATTTTGATTGAAAACGTTGATTAAAACAATATACTATTGTTGTCTATAGCCTAGCAGTGCCAATAAAATAACCTACTTTGCTTAAACCCAAATGCTCAAACAACAAATAGACATTGTGCTATATTTGACAGGTTCCCTGATAGGAACCATTATAAATTTATTGAAGTTGATCAATCCAAATAATTTGACCAGATCTTTGTCAACGATTTCTATAGGCAAATCGTTGTGATTGACCGCTTAACCTTGCCGTTGGTGCCGCGACGAAGGTAACGGGTATTGGCTCTTTACTCATTTCTTCTGATGATTAAGCCAAAAAAAATAAAACTTTACCTCAGTATCATTACATGTGAAGAGATGTCCAAAAAAACAAACAAACAAAAAAACAACAGAAAACAAAAACAAAAACAAAACAAAAATACTAACTAGTTAAAACGTAATCAAAAATTCGCTTTCTCCAACAGAAGTAGCAACCAGACAACCGCATATTGGTATGCGCGCTGCTCTAGGCTCAAGTTAAAAAGCATTAAAAAAAAAAAATGAGGCAGGCGTATCTTTAACCTTTTTTTTGAAGCCTACCTTTAGTATTCTGATCAAATTAGTTCGTCCTCTAGTATGTGGCTGAACTTATATATGATGAGAAAATCTCCACCCGAAATTGGTCTCAACACACACTATCGCCACAGCCACAGAATTTCCATTTATCAATTGACGGCAATCTTTGAAAACAAATTCCTTTACTTTATCAGTTAAACTATGGAAGCCCTTTTTTTCTTTTTGTTTTTTTCGTAAAGCGAAAATTTTTGCAATTGCGTTTCAAATGTGACGCATAAATTGAACATCAACTGTAGATCATTGAACTTTTTGCAAGATTTGCGCTATCTAATGATTTTTGGCTTACCTATTTAAGCACCTCAAACATTTCACTGCTCTGCGTTATATATATATTTGAAGGCGACTTCAACATTGAACCAAGATCCAAAATATATTAGACTAAACCTCGTTTACTAGGGGTGGGATAAAGAATCCGCTTGGTGTAACTAATTCACAATAGCCGAAAATTTAAAGTTTTTTTGTACCTTTGCAGAAAATATTTGATGTGATGCTCAAGCCGTGCGGCTTGTAAAATTGTACTGGGCAGCGGGGGAATTATACCTCAAAGAGGAATTTTTTTCATCTAGTTTATTGTGGAAGCAGACCGTCTTATAATAACCAAAAAAGACTATTTCAACTACTAAAAGTATCTACTTTGGCATTAAAACTTTAAATTTAGCCACTGTGACGTAAACTTGAGCTGGTTACATCGTTTTCAAGTCTCGTTGTATTATAATACATCATATGAAGATGAAGATGAAGATGTCTGTTGTTTACCCTTTTTTGTCACGAATATGGCCAAACAAATACGATATTGTCGTTTTTAGGAAAAATACGTGAAATTTTGCTTAATCTCAATGTGCTTTGTGCTTTTTCTGATACTAGAAAGCTCAACACTCATGCATTCTATAAACTCAGTGAGAAAGCGTTTATTAAAGGAAAAAAAATTGATAACTGAATTTAAATTTTAAGAACTCAAGATTGCACATACACAAATGACATATTATTTAAAAAAGTAATAATCAACACACAACCTAATTCATATAAACCCTTTTTTTCATTTAACCCCCTGACGCGTTTAAGCGAAAACGCATACCTATGTAGCGTAGCCGAAGTTGTGTTTATTCAATGATCCATATATTATTTTCAGAAGCAAATAAGAAGCCGTACAGCAATAAGTTATAGGTCGTTACTAAGACTGTTAATTTTTTATTAGGTGTTCTACAATCCAAAGCCAATATAACCATCCCCTTAAGCTGAAGAGTAATAGTAATAGTTATCAATTTGTAGAACTATTTTCTACTATGTGTGCGTCTGATGATTTTGATGATTGATTCCCGTGCGACTGAATTTTTAAATATTTGCTGCAAATAACAGAAAAATTTGCAACATTAGGATCTGTGTACGATGCTCTACAACTTTTCTTTTTGTTCGAGGATTTTTTCATCTAGAACCACACTAATGTGGTTACGCATATACATATTAAATTGCAAGCTTAGCACTATTCTCGATCTTGAGGTCGAAAGAATCTCAATACCATCAGTTTCTGTGCTGTAACAAATTAAGCCAAAAAAAGTATAAACTTATGAGTTAAGGTTCTCGCTTCTATATTGTACAGGCACGCGATAGAGAGAGTATAGATAACTTTTAGGCTTTATGTGACTTAAAGTGATCAGATATAGTTATTTTTAGACGGCAATATATACTAGCAGATACACCACACATACAGAAAATGTTTTGCGCGTTTCTTCAAAAAAAAAAAATTCGTAAAAAAGTAAAAAGTTTGCGAATTAAATAATTGCAAAATATAGGCAAATGCCTAACAGTTTTTTACTTTTATTTTATTTATTTTTCTTGCAGTTAATATTCCAAAAATGCGTTTCGGGCTAAATAAAACACAGGCCGATCATACTTATCATGGCTGTTTTTCATTTTACCCTACTCATATCAGTCGAGAGTACACCAGGGTGAGAGTAGCCTAGGAC
>JXWR01005050.1_pt1 | contig 10292 bp, 3 predicted proteins | sample 315541 | NCBI WGS metagenome assembly JXWR01 (sample SAMN03273951, study PRJNA271842) | soil metagenome | isolation source: rice field ambient CO2 | place: India: CRRI Experimental farm Cuttack,Odisha-753006 | collected 2013-12-17
TCGGCAACTTGGGGATTTGGGTGGCTTCTTGGTTTAATCTTTTTTGTAAGGTAAAAGCATTCTGGTTTGATCTCAAGATCCCGGAGTGTTAGGAATAAAATTGCTTCGGCAGAAACTGCTTGCAATGATTTGATTTTGAGTTCCATAAGATAAGGAACCATATTTTGATCCAACATTGACATGGAAATTTGCGGGCGATATTCTTCTTCTGGTAGCTTCACAACTAAGTGATCAATCAAAAATGTGAAGAAAATTTCACTTGCATTTTGGCCCGAGGGTTCGTAAACACGACCTCCATCGAAGATAGATCGTTTAATGACAATCCGTTCGTTTTTTATTACAATGTGACGTTCGATATTTTCACAAATCTCCTTTAAAAAAGTGAACAAGGGTAAATCTCGCGCCTTGTTTGTATATAGTGCAAGGTTTGTTGACGCCAACAGTTTAACCGATCTGATGATATAGGCTTTATGTGTCGCCAAAGAAGATTGCTGGAAGACACTCCGTGGAATGTCCACAATGGCGAAGACGTCGGTCTCTTGGGTACAGTGGATTATGAAGTCAATGTAATCTTTTTGCAGAAGGTCGGTAGTTTTGAGCCTGCGGCCCTCGCTCCGGATCTGCTTTGGAGTATACGATTCATAAAACTTATCCATTGCGATAATGGTATACGCAGAATTGATCTTTTCATCACACCCGCCAAAAGTTGGGTCCTTGAAAGAATAATGTGGCACGTCAAGTTTTCTTAAGGCAATTAGTTCCAACAAAACATCATCAAAAGGAAAATTTTCCGAGTCATAGATACGAGCCCATTCAAATTCAGTTTGAAAAGTTTCAAAGATGGGGCGTTTAATAGTGGGTTTTGGGAGTGTCTCAAACCCCGCTTTTGGGTTTTGATTCGCACGCTTTGCTGCCTGGTCAGCATAAAATTTTTTCAGTGTTGCATCAGAGATACTGTTTTCAACCGTATCCATATTTGGAGTGATGGTATTCGCTGGTCGCAGAGCACTTTCAGACTCATACTGGTCTTGAGCTTTCTTTAGAGCATCGGAGATAGAAGGAACAGTTGGAAAAAAAGAGTTGAAGTTATTGGAAGAAGCAGGTGGAACAAAAGAAGAAGAAGAAGAAGAAGAAGAAGAAGAAGAAGAAGAAGAAGAAGAAGAAGAAGAAGAAGTAGTAGTAGTAGTAGTGTTTTTTTGAGTTTTTTGGGCTTTTAAGTTTTTTGTTAGGTTTAGATTTGTTGAAATTGAAACAGAGCTAGTAGAGGAACCAGATGTTGATACGGAATCAGCAACTTCTGGCGCATGCTCAGGAGATGCAGCACAAAATAAATTATCTCCTTTTTCGCTTAGTAACTCATTAGGTAAGACGGGTGAAAATTTTTCAGTTTGAGATTCAAAATCGGAAATAGGGAGGGTTGATGGAGAAGAAATGGAGTTTTCCATGATGAAAGGATCAGCTTCAACACCAGGTTCGTAATCTTTTGGCATTTCGAAAGAATCAGTTAAATGGTTTAATGATAGCTTCTTACTTTGAGACATTTCGGCCGTGATTGACAAGACTGGTCCTGTATGTGCTGGAGGATATAGTGGATCGCTGGAATACTCTGAGGAGTAAGAGGACGCGCAGTTTGTGATCTCATTTAATGGATTCATACTGTGGTTTTTTATGAAGATTATCAGTAACGTTCTATGAAGATTGTTTCCATGCGGGTGTTTGTCGATGTGATTTATAAATCAATAAATTAATTCTTATGTGAATTTTTTTATGTTTTTTAAGGCACATAAAAAGGTCCCTTGGCCCAGTTGGTTAAGGCGTGGTGCTAATATACAGCTCTAAGGAGCAATGTTACGCCAAGATCAGCAGTTCGATCCTGCTAGGGACCATTTTTTGTTCAATTTTTTTTTGTATTTCCTCCCTCCTTTGATTGATTACAGAAATCAGTGTTTTGACTATTGGTTATGATTTCATTTGAATGTTGTCACGGGCACGAAGCCGCACGAAGCTTGGATAACATTTTGTTAATATTGTGGCGGGTGCACGCATGATGAGGAAAATCCAACACACCACCCTATATATATAGAGTAGCTCTTAACGTATACGATAAATGCTACGTATAAGACAAATGCTAAAAAACTCTTAAAAGTCAAACCACCGTAACTGCAGTTAATTTGCCAGATAACCAGCTATAGTCCGCGCCACTACCAATTTTAAGCTGTAATTATACTTGATGGCAGATATGATGATCTTTAATTATCAAGAATTAGCCAGATTAAGGCATTTCAAACTACCAATTGCAGGCAGGCTGCATGAACCGCTCATTAAATTTTTTGGCTTTTTTTCTTTTTCTTTCTTTGTTGTGGTTTTACCGTTTTTGGGAAATTTAGGCGGACTTGTTTCGAGCTTAAAGATGCACACTACGATATGATCATTGTGACACTAAACTCCTGATCATGGCATATGCAGTACATGTGCTTGGGTGGTTTAAGGACAAATTGCAGAGGAGAAAAATTTTGACAGCTGAATTTTCACTCGTAGTAAGTTGTACTATATACCTTACTTTCACTCGTGCACGTACGTAAATATCAATATTGCAGTAGTACGGTGGCAGTGATCTCGGCTTTCGAACATGCAAATAATCTGGCATGATTTTCATATTTATCGAAGCCCAGGATTCAGGAGGAAAGGGACCGTTTGTAAAGCGCTAAGAAAAATGAATGAACCTATTAAAATAAAATTAAATAAATCGACTGAGTAAAGGTGCTTAAAGTGGACTGAAAGCAGAGGCAATTATGGCAATTTGGCAATCCTAGTTATTTTCCAATTTTTCCGACCTTTATACCTGGAGATGATGATTGGCGGGTTTCCAAATTTTTGGTAAAGTAGTAATTAATTTTATGCTTAAAACAAAGATACACTTTGTCTGTGTACTCAGATTTTGCGCTTAGACCTAGTTCCAGATCTTCAGCTTTGGTATAGAATATCTAATGTTCTCGTGATATAATGAGTAAGGAAATGATGCGCGCTTCGAACGCAACCAGACCAAAAAGCACATAATCATAAGATTTCCTGTGATCTACTACTAGCCTCGCTAGCGTGTTGAGCGGGAACATCGAAACCAAATTTGATGGCCCTTTGGTTGACAGTTTGATTGCCGTTGGTGCTCCAAAGGGAAAATGAGGGGTGAGACATGCGTCGCTAGGAAAAGAAGGGAAATGAAAATAAGAAAACACCCAAAAAAGAAAAAAAAAACAAGAATAAAAAACAAGAATAAAAAAACAAAAAACAACAACAACAACGTGATTTTTCAAAGCAGCAAATACAGTGAGCCGAATAGACATTTGCATTTTTTAAATTTGCTATCAGCTGGTGGGAGATGCAGAAAGTAGTGATGCGACTGAGCGGTTGTATGATTGTTTTTTTTACCGTTTACACTTCACAAAACTGTTACTGGCAAATATCAGTTGAAGTCTTCTACACTGACATTATTGTCAATAATATTATTTTATTTTATTTTATTTTATTTTATTTTTTTCTTTTTCATGACAGGAATCCCATGGAATGGGCAGCGATGAATGAGGGCACAGCGTGATGATCAGCGGTGTAATTTTCAACAATATACATCACCGCACCGCAGAGCACAAGATTAGTAGAGTCGCCAATTACACTCTAAATATTCTTACTGTCACAAAAAAAAAGCTAGCATAAGCTGACCTTTGAGTTCTAACACATCGACTTCCATACACCATGCTATATAGCATATTTTTCAGAGCCAAGTGAAGGCGCTGAGGGATTTTGCCAAGTATAACATGAGCCATCATGAGCTGCTGGATACTGGCCGTTACGTTATAATGTTATAGCGATTGGTGCCTGCGGTTATACCTCTTTGGGCCGCTCTACTTAACCCCGATCCTGCATACGGGTAACCCCGGAAGATAGCGTAAAGTATAAAACAATACCTGCTAAGAAAAAGGATCAAATAGCCACGTCACCCGAGGAAGTGTTTTGCTGGTTATTGTTTGCGAGGGTATTGTTTCATTTCTTGGGGTTTTAAAACAAGCTATCTAGCTAACTAACTAGCTAGCAGCTCTCGCACTTATAAGCATGATAGCAGATGGTGGATAGTCGAAAGGAGAGGCTATTGTAAAGCTTTACTATATATGCGGCTGTCTGTCTGCCTGCGCTAACGGTTGCAAAATTTGAACTTGCCACTGCTACTGCCACTGCCACTGATTGATCGATGGTGACGATGCTGTTGCTGATTGTGTGTTGCAGAAGGTGGACGTCTGCGGCAAAGTGTCTCCGGAGCCGAGCAGCAGCTAGCTGGCGCACGAACAATCGATTAATCGGCAATTGCCTAGCGGCGCCAGGGGCCAAGATAGCCAGTATTGCAGGGTAACCGGCACAGGTCCCGCATATGGGCAGCGTATATGATGGAGGTGGGGGTGGTGGCAAGGGTGGCAGGAGTTTTTTACTATCATTTACAGTTGTCACTATTATCGTATTGCGCCGAAATGGAAATCGTGCCGATGGGACTTAATCCCTATTAAGTTCGTATAAAACAATAAACAAAAGGCGAGTGGAAGAAAGCCTCCATGCGTACGAGCAATAACGAATGCTGCCTGGGGCTGATGCTCCCATATTGCGATCACAGTGCTCAAAGACCGGGGGAGGATCAAAGTCTTTTTCCGTTGACCATTAATGGTATTAGCATTAATTCAGCTGAAAGACAACAGGATCCCTGTGCTGGGGGTGCCTGAAAGTCAGGTGGCAACGCACATGACCAATTACGGCGGGAGATTTGCCCTGGAGAAAGCGAAAAAACACACACACACACACACACACACAAAACAAACAGCGGTGGAAAAAAAAGTGAAAGCGATCGTGGCACAAGGCCCAGAAAAGAAAAGAAAAAAGAAAGAAAAATGCCAAGAACTGGGCCTCTATTGTTAGGGCAACACCCAGACAGTTTACTGGTCCGCACCTCTGCACCAGACGGTCTGGGCACGCACAGTGGCCCTGTGCAACTGCAACTGTGCAACAACAGAGCATGCGATCCTCGGCGACTGGGGCTGGCTGGTTTGTGTGTGTGGTGGCCGATGGCTGGGAACAAAAAAAAGTAAAACAGCAGTTTGGAGAAAAAAGTCCATGAGTCTCAAAACAGATTTGCTAATTTTGCGCCGGCAGAACAATGCAAACTCTAATTTGGGCTGCGCTTTTATACTGTTGATTGTTACTGTTCGTGAGTTTTGTTTTATTTTACTTTTTTCCTCGTTTCTGGAGTCTCAGGACTTGGAGCCTTTTTGACTTTTTGACTTTTCTGCTTTTTTACTTTTTTTTCTTTCATTCGCGGTTTCCTTCGTTTCCAATTCTCTTTCTTTTTCCTCACTCTCTGGCTCTTTTATCTTTTCTGTTTTCTGTTTTTTATTTTTATTTTTTTTTTTGCTTTTGACTTTCTTCCTCCTCCCTCGTCAAGTCAATCCACCCGTATCCCAGTTATAGTAGCCTCGGCTTGTGTCGCTGTTTCTTCCATCTTGCCACAATACACATCCTTCTGTTGCTGCCCCTGCCAATCTCGCTCAGGAACCCGTCCAGCAAAGTCAGCATTGTTTCCAATTGCCGGTTTTTTTTTCCCGGACACTATTTTCAGCACAGGAACATTTTTCCCACACCACACGCCAAAACATACACGAGCGCTAAAAGCAAAAATAAGAAAAAAAAATTGTTAATACAACAACATTGGTGTACCATAAAAAAATAACAAGAAGTAAGATCCCCATCTGAGACAATCCACGAGATTTCAAAACAAACTGTATAACTGTCATCTGCTCGGGATATCACCTGTTTACATCACTTCAAGAAAATCTTAACCTCAATTTCAAGTTGATGCTTGAAGCAACATTATTGAATTAAAAGAGAAAAAATGTCAACACTACACCAGCCTTCTGCTATTGCCTCCAGAAGTCCCATGATAAACAATGGCCATGTGGCTTCCAATGGGACCCCTCAACCACAACCCCAGCTGTTACATCATGTAAGAGCTGATTCAATTGGTATAAATGGCAAGTCCACCGCCGCTCTCGCGCCGGCCATTGCCTCAGTTGCCCCACAAGTGGCACCTCAACAAGACCCTTATCAACAAGACCCGGCTTACATTACCAGTGTGAATGCTACCGCTGATACTTGGCTAGCTGTTGCTTCTTGTTGTGAAACGATAGGAGACGCTGACAAAGCTGTTGCTTCCTACGATAGAGTATTGAAACTTGTTCCAAATAATCCAGTGGCTCTCACTAGATTGGGTAATCTTTATCGTCATAGAGATATGTTCTCTCAGGCTGCTGACTTTTACCAAAGAGCATTAACAACAGATAGCACAAACGGTGAAACTTGGGGATTGTTGGGTCACTGCTATTTGATGCTTGACGATTTACAAAGAGCGTATGCTGCTTACCAACAGGCGTTGTACCACTTAAATGACCCTAATGTGCCTAAATTGTGGCATGGAATTGGGATTTTGTACGATAGATATGGTTCTCTAGAATTTGCTGAAGAAGCTTTTGCTAGAGTGCTTGAATTGGACCCAAATTTTGAAAAAGCCACAGAAATCTATTTTAGATTAGGTATTATTTACAAACAACAAAATAAGTACACTCAATCATTGGATTGCTTCAAATACATTCTTCCTGATCCACCAGCTCCATTAACTCAGCCAGATGTTTGGTTTCAAATTGGTTCAGTATTGGAGCAACAAAGAGACTTTAATGGCGCTAGAGATGCTTATGAAAGAGTGCTTAGCTCTAATCCTAGACATTCCAAGGTATTGCAACTTTTGGGTTGCTTGTATTCTCAACAATCTGCTAATTATCATGATTTGGATCAAGCTTTGTCCTTATTGACTCAATCATTAGAACTTGATCCTGAAGACGCTCATACTTGGTATCATCTTGGTAGAGTTTACATGGCCAAAGGCGATTACAATGAAGCTTATGAGTCATTTCAGCGCGCTGTCAATAAAGATTCTAGAAATCCAACTTTCTGGTGCTCTATTGGCGTTTTGTATTATCAAATTTCTCAGTATCGCGATGCTTTAAATGCTTATACCAGAGCTATTCGTTTGAATCCTTACATCTCCGAAGTTTGGTACGATTTGGGTACTCTTTATGAAACTTGCAACAATCAACTCAGCGACGCGTTGGATGCTTATAATCATGCTCAAAGATTGGATCCTACTAATCCACATATTCAAGCAAGATTGGACCAGTTGACTAGATACCAACAAGAAGGTGGAAATGCAACATTACCACCACCGACGCAAGAATTGAGATTACCTCAAGGAATGTTGCCTAACCGTCAAGAGCACGAAATTCAACAGCAACAGCAACAAACTCAACAGCAGCTACCTCAATTGAGATTAGGCGAAACCCAAGCACAACCTATTCAAAGTAAAGTGAATATTCCTTCTCAGCACCCACAACAGCAGATTGCATCAGCTCAGACACAACCGGCAGTACAGCAAGCACAACAATCTCAACAGCAGCCTCCAAGCTATGGTCACCCTAAAAGCTACATCCAACAGCAACACTCACATCAGGTGTCTCCTAAAGTTGAGCCAGTTCAATACCAACCGTCTTTTGATCATCAACATCAAGCCCAAGCGCAACAACAACAAGCACAGCAAGCAGCACAGCAACAACAACAACAACAACAACAAGCCCAGCAAGCAGCACAACAACAACATGCTGCTGCTGCTGCTCAAGCACAACATGCTTCTGCTGCTCTGTACGCTGCTCAAACTCATTATCAGCAACACCAAGCTGCTCATCATCAGTCACAAATGGCAAGTCAGCAAGACCTCCACTCTCCTGCGGTTCAACATCAGCAACAACAGCAGCAACCATCTCAAGTCCAACACCATCAGCAACAACATCAATCACATCAATTAGCGCCAGTTCAAGCTCAAAGTCAAGGAAGTACCCAGTTACCTTCTATAAGTAGAGAACATTATAGTCCAATACCTCGTAACTCTAGAGCTGAGTTCAATAATGCGCCAGTTCATGCTGCTCCAGAAGCTTTATCTGCTGCTTCTCCACAAGCTTCTGCTAATATTCAGCACGAAACAAGATCCGCTGCAGTTGCTGCTCCTCCTGCACATTCTCAACAAAACTCATCAGCAACACCGCCACCTCAAGCTGCTCCACAACAGCAGCAACAGTATGCAGCAAAGCAGTACCCAGATATCCTAAACGGGTCTAGACCTTCTCAGGCTGAACCGGTAAAGAAAGAACCATCTCCTCCCGTTAGAAATGAATCAGCTAGAGTGATCCCATCAAAAAGAGAAGCCACTGATACTGTGAAAGAAAAACCAAGAAAGAAGCACAACGGAAGATCTTCATCAAAGTCCAACTCTCATTCTCCATCTGCAACATCTGCATCAAATCATAAAAAGAATGGTCATTCCGCCGAGCCTGAAAAGAAGGAAGTTGCACAGTCACGGGCTTCTCCGCCTGCTGCTACTGCTGCTGCTGCTGCTGCTGCTGCCCCAGTCCAGTCTGCCACGGTAGCTCAAGAAAAGAGTGGCAACGGTAATGGCAATGGCAAATCTGCTGAAAACAAGGTTGAAGAAACACCTCAGAATTCCACTCAAAATACTGATTTGAAATTACCAGATGCAAAGCCAAGAGAAGATGAAGATGAAGATCAAGAGATGATTGATGATGGTAAAGAAGCTAATGAAGATGTTCCGGTTAGACAAATTGACGAAGATGAAGATTACGATGAAGAAGACGATGACGAACAAGAAGAGGAGAAGAACGAAGAAGAAGAAAAAAAAGAAGAAGAAAAGAAAGAAGAAAAGAAAGAAGAGCAGAAACCAAGCACTAATGTTTCTGCTGCTACAACGAAAACCAAAGAAGCATCTCCTAAAGCTGAAGAGAGCAAGAATGTGCAAACTGAGGAACCAAAGACTAGTGATGGTGAAAAGCCAGCAACAAATACTGAGTCTGCCGAAGTGAAAGAAGCCGAACAAAAGAAGGAAGAAAAAGAACCTTTAAAAGAAAAAGTTGAAGCTAAAGCTGAATCCAACGGATCAGTTGAAAAACCATCAATTGAAAAACCGTCAGCTGTTGATAACACCAAGGAAGAATCTGGTGAAAAAGAAAAAGACGCTAGTCCGGCACCATCTGAGTCTACAAATGGAAATTCCGCAGAGGCTTCAAACTTAGAAAAGAAAGACGAAGAAAAACCCAAAAATGAAGAAATAGTTGATGAAAAAGAAGAAAATAAGGATAAAGCTCTTGATGTGAATGGCGAAGATGTCAAGTCTAAGGAGCAAAAAGAAGAAAAAGAAGAAAAAGAGGAAAAAACAGAACTACAAGAAACACAAGAAGAAAAGACCAGTGATGCGGAATTAAACGAAAAATCGCCTGAGAAAGACGATATTAAGAAAGATGAGAAGCCATCGTCTGCAGAAGTAAAAGACTCTGAAGGGGATGCCATCATGAAAGATTGAAAAAAAACAAAAAAAAAAAAACTTAAATTATTATTTTCTGGTTTTTTTCATCTAATTAATATCACTTGATTTACTTGCTTTTTTTTTCTTGTTCGTCTAATTCTTTGATTTACATTATTTCTTAGCTTTAGTTTTGTTGTTTGTTCTGCTGCTTTTCTCTTTTTTTTTTATTTCTAATTACTTTTTTGTTGTTTCTGTGTTATATATGTATGTACATTTCCCCCTATTATTACTCGACTTTTTTTTTTTTTCCTTTGCGTGTCTTTTGATTTTCGGTAGCTTGATTTTCTCCTTTGATTTGATTTGACTTTTAAATTCCTTTTTTTTTGTTATTTCTTTCTATTTTTTTTCTCTATTTTCATTCTGTAATGCTCAGCTACTGATTTATCCAGAGCTTTTCTCATTCTTTGATGTTTCACTTTATTATTTATTTGATTGTTGGTTTTTTTTTCTCTTTTACTATATTATTTAATTTCATGAACATACGTATTTTTGCAAAATTGAAAAAAAAAAAATTATAAAAATAAGCAATTCTTTTTTTGGAACATTTAGAAGCGCCAGGCAATTGTCACCCAAGTAAAACATCTCTTCGCAGAGAAGAAATTAATTAACATTACACCTGTAAGCACTCAAGCAAAGTGAGAAACATCAATGTTTCTCGAAATTGCTTTATATAATCGCCTGGCTAGTAGAGGTCGCCGACATATATCCGTAAAGCATTACAGCTGAAAAAAATTGAAGCGCGGTAAACCTTATATTTAGTTTTTTTCAGCTGTAATGCTTT
>JXWR01003263.1_pt1 | contig 10291 bp, 5 predicted proteins | sample 315541 | NCBI WGS metagenome assembly JXWR01 (sample SAMN03273951, study PRJNA271842) | soil metagenome | isolation source: rice field ambient CO2 | place: India: CRRI Experimental farm Cuttack,Odisha-753006 | collected 2013-12-17
TTTTTTTTTTTTTTAAATAAGGAGATTAGTAATTTTGTGAGCATTAATTTAGAAATATGAGAGAACATCTGTTTGTATTCAAAATTTGAATGTTTGAATAACCGAATGTTTGAATACTTGAATATTAACGGCTGAACGTCGTACTTGCAGAGCAGCGCATGGGATACAGTTTTTTTTGAATTTAAGTTCCTTTAATTATCAGCATTTTAACTTTATTAATACATGGAGCGCTCACATAGCTGTGCGTTAATCGTACAGTGTTGAAAATTCTTGCTAGTTTTGACGAATAAAGCGAGTTTGCTAAATCTTGAGTAGAATGTAAGCAAAATAGAATGCGATCACTCGACAGATGGGAGGGGGTGGCTCCTGTGGCAACAGCTACGGCTACGGTTATGACTGCAGTTGCGAGCATCGAAAAGGATCAATGTAATCTTATAAATTTGGAGAAAATATTGAGGCGCTGATTTAATATTGATATTTTCTGTTCTTTTTTTATTAATTTATATTCGTATATTTTCTTTTCACCTTTTTTTTGTGTTTTAAAAGCTAGAACGCGTGGCGTCTTTGATTGGATATGCCTACCGTAAAATTATTTTCAATTATGTGTTTTGATTTTTGCACGGGAAAAATAATAGCTTCTTCTCCACCAATATAATGTTTAATCATTTATTGTTGATGCTCAAGTCATCATTATTATTTATACCCGTCAATTAAACCTCACTAATTATCCATAGCTGTCATTTTCTTCTGAAGACAGCCTGTAGTCTCGAGTATTCACATTGTAATAAATCAAAATTTTGCTTGAGTGATTAATTGATTGGCTAAAAATAAAGTTTGCGAGGGTTTCTGAATTTGTAACTCCGAGAGTTTAGACTTTTTTGTCTTGTGGCTTTTTTTTTATCTAAATATGTTTCGGCTCGGAAAATTTCCACATTGATGTGGTATGCTTACAAACAAAAACAAATTTTTTGGTCTTGCATACATACATACATACGTACATACATAGCATACAATCTAGTAACGTACGTTTAACGTCAATGTTAACATTAAATTCAAAGTGAGAATGAAGTGGCTTACTTGTTTTTATGTTCTTACATTCTTGCTGATCAAAAACTTGTTTGTAAACATGTAACAGTAAGAAAAAAAAAGGCTTTTTGACATTGAACGTTGTGAGTATTTGAGTTTCTATTCGTTTTCTTTTGTCTTTTTTTTTTTTACCTTTTTTTTACCTTTTTTTTACCTTTTTTCTTTCCTCGGTTTTTAGGTCGTTGATTCGTCCAGATGCAGAGTTAGTCCTTTTGATACTTTGACGAACAAAAAAGGTTATATATGTATGATGTGCCGTTAACTGTCAGCTGTTAGTCGTTGCCATGGTTACATGAAAGCTGTTGCTGTCAAGTGTCCTTTTCGAAAGCCAACGAGGAGTGTTTATCACAAAGTTGCCAGATACGAATCTTGATATTTTTTGTTGCAGTTTTTGCGGTTCTGCTAGTTCTAGATGCAGCTCTAGATGCACTCATGTAGACATACGTCTTGATATTCGTAGATTCATTTATACTCAAGTAGCGATTTGTTTCTTCCAACTGAATTTCGAGATGAAGGTAAATGATAAGATTTAGTCGAGGAACATTTTATTATAGATATAAACACAGATATAGAAAGCAAAATGTTAATAATATTAAATTGTTAAGTATAGATATTATGTGTAGTTTATTAGTTTACTAATACTCGCGCAACTTTTCTTTACAGCTTGGGTTGTTTTTAAGCTATAGTTATGTGTGAGCAGTGTGATCTAAGTTAGTGATACAAACCGAGCTAAATACGAAAGCAATAAACATAGGAACAGAAATGATAAAGATAACAACAGAACGAGAAATATGTATGAAGAAAACTGTGTAAGAGTAATTGTAAAATTAAAAGTTGACAAAGAAAATATAAAGTACAACCACCGCAAAAATTTAAAAAAAATTATAAGAGAAAAAATAGAGGAAAAAGACGTAAAAAGAGTGGAAAAGAGTAAGGAAACAATCATTGAAACAATTTCCAGAAATGAAAAAGATGGAAAGATTAATCAAGAATGCATTTCTACTCTAACTTTAGTATTAATTATCCAAAAAAAAAAAAAGGGAAAAAAAGATACAAGAACACAAAAGACTAAGAATACAAGAAAAATTTAACAAGAGCGAAAATACCAAAATAAAGAAAAATAAGGAAGTAAACAAAAAAAAAAAAATGAAGACATTAAAGAACAAAAAAGAATGATCGATAGAAAAAAAAACCTTATAGCAAATCTAGAATTAACACCTGAATTATGAAAGAATTTAAAGAAACGCAAAGAATAAAAAAGAAAAAAAAAACCAGAATTTGGAATGAAATAGAAACAGAAGTAAAAATTTTGAAGCTCAGTATATATGTCACCTGCATTCTAAGAACACACGTAGGCATGTAAAAATGTATAAACTTCATCATCATCATCATCATCATCATCATCATTATTATTATTATTATTATTGTTATTGTTATTGTTATTATTATTGTTATTATTATTATTATTATTATTAATTATCATCATCGTAACCATTAACAAACACCTATCAGCAATATGTTTTCACTCAGTCATCATGTATTCAAGCACACAATACACACTCAAAACTGCAACCAATCCAAATCCTTCAAGTTGATATTACTAGACCCTTTCTTATGTCCAGTAGCACCACCAGATGACTGACTGTTACTGTTAATATTCATAGTGTTCACGTTTAAATGCATATTGTTGGAATTACCATTCAAATGGTTATTACCAACTCCCGACAAACTATCATTGCTTTTGCCGCCAGTAGTATTACTATTACTATGAATATCACTATGACTCAGCAAATCGCTGAAATTCATATCAAATGTTGCTGGTCCATGACCATGGCCACCAACACCACTAACACTGCTCACAGAACCACCATCAATTCCGTTAAATTTTGAAAATCCTGAATCTGAAGCTACACCATCAATGAAATGATGTAGTTCGTCAGCATTTAGTAAATTGAGATCAATTCCGTTCATGTCAGTTTGTAAATTATTGACGTTGTTATGACCAAGATTGTTCAAATTCATACTGTTGTTATTATTGTTATTGCTACCACCAGTATTATTGAAGTGTCTTTGGGCATTAAGCTGGATTGCAAGGTTTGATTGAAATCCTGTGCCGTTATTATTATTATTAATGTTACCATTATGGCTGTTAATGTTGTTCTGAAGATTGGTGGAGGAAGTGCTTTTGGTGTATGCAAAATTTGTCGTTGATGGTACTCTTTTAGAATTGATATCCATAGTGTAAGAATTCTTCACAAAACTGTTACTCGTACTATTATTATTATTACTGTTATTATTATTATTAGTAGCAGAATTAGTATTATGAGTGAATCCGTTTGCCATTTTTGTATTCTTTTGTGGGATACTAAATGGGGCACCGTGTGGTCCAAATGACGACGATACATTGTTAGGATTGCTATTGTTGTTCAAACTAGCGAACGAATTAGATTGTGAAGTCATTGACGAAATGAAATCAAGAGCTTCATTGGCAGAAAAATCTGATTCATTTGGAGAAATAGGTGATAACATTGCAGAAGAAAAATCTTCATTAATGTTACTGATACTATGACGATGGTTTAAAAATGAATTTGAAGGTCTCATTTTTGATGACATAGAATTAGCCCTCTTTGTGACTCTGTTTATCGAAGGAGCAGAAGTTGATGAGCAATCACTACTATTATCATTAAAAGTCTTCGAAGCTTGCTGTTGTTGATTTGGCTTAGGAAGAATTAAAATATGATTACTGGATCCAATAGATGCCGTTGAATCATTATTTGTTGGCGTGGCTTGAGCACCAGCAGCACCATTGGCAAAAGGTCTTGATGGAAATTGTGACCCCCGCTGCTTATTAATATCAAAACCAAATTGTGACGGCAGATGTGGACTAGGCTGAATATTTTGAATATGCTGCGATTGAAAATGATATAAATTAGCCTGGTTGCCATTATTGTTTCCCGCAAAGCCTCTTCCATAATTTAATAAATTATTAGAAGAATTATTAAGACTCTTGCTCAAAAGATTTTTCTTGGAGTTTCTCTTCTTGATGACATCGGTCTTAAGGGTCAACGGTCTCATTGTGCCATGTAATTTTAAAAACAATCCACAAGCATTGCATAGCGTGTTGCCATCATTATTTCTTCTCCATAATGGTGTCTTGGTGGTTTTACAATTGGAACACGTTGTAGCCGGTTTTTTCTTTCCCTGGGGCTCATTTTTGGACAAGGTTGTTGATGATGACAATATGGCGCCAGTAGGGGTAGTGTTGGCCGTTTCAGGGCCGGTGGCCACCGATGCTCTGGGACTAGACTTTAAATTTTTCTCAGAGTTATCATCAGCATTAGAAGGAGATGTACCTTTACTGTCAATGAAAGAATTTTTCTTCTCTGAGCTTTTATTGCTGCTTTCACTAGAGACACTCTGACTTTTTGCTCTATCATTAGCAGAGTCAATCTTCATTTGCACATCACTGCTTCCGTCATCTCTGACATGATCTAACACTTCAAACCCTATATCAATATTAATTTTTTCAGTTTTCTTTGAGCTTGTAGTCTTCGTAGAGCCAAGGTCGTCAACAGAGCTATAATTATTATTTATAGTTGCACTCGGGCTCTCAGCTGATGACAAAGGAGTAGCAATGCCCGCACCACTATTGCCATTATCTGTTTTGCTATTGTTATTATTATTGCTATTATTGTTAATACTGCCAAGATTGGCATACTTTTCTCTAAAAAGCGACTTTTCGTTTTTAAGATCAGTTTCTGAAAAGCTATTAATTCTGGACTGGGAGTTTGATGATGAAGCCATAGATATGTGGGAATCGGATATTGGAGAAGGCAACAAAACAGGATTGAACTTTGAAGATATTGGACCTTTAGAACCATTATGTAGACCTTTCAAACCTGCAGTAATCTTGCTCTTGGTACTGTTAGATGTAACATTGATTTTTGTTGTTGATACAGAGGAATCGTCAGTGCTATTGAAATTTATAAAATTGTAGTCTGGGCTGGAGTCAAAATTCAAAAATGATGAGACGTCAAAAAGATCGTTGCTAGGATCATTGCTCAAAATATTCGAAACAATCATATCATTATCGACAGCGTTAATCTTCTTCTCGTTATTAATATCCACCTGTTTATCAATATCAATACACTCATTTTCATCTATATTGAGAGCTTCTATCTTTGAGTTCTGAGCCTTTTTACAACTCTCTCTTTCTGATCTATAGTCCATTCTAGGTTTGAATAAAAGTAGCTTTTTAGCATTAGAATATATTTCCCAGATACTCTGATCCTCATGATCAGCATCATTATGTTGGCGATTCGGATCCATTTGATATGAGTTAAGTATTTTATTTGTTATTGAGAGATGTTGTTGTGCTTTGCTGTTGGCATATAAGGTCTGCACCAGAACCACAGTTTTTTATTTTTTTATTTTATTTTTTTATTTTACTTTTTAGTTTTTCTAATTCTCGGGTGATGTTTTCCTTTACTATCTCCACTCGAATACAAAACCACAAAGAAAACGCACAAGTTGTCTAGAACTGAAAGCTGTACTGCTGTGACTTTGATATGAAAGAAAGGAAAGTGGTATTGGGCAGAGTGTGATTATGTGTCAAGCTGGTTGTACTGGGTGACGAGGGTGTATGGCATATTCATCCAGATTTTCGAATCAGTCATTCATCGAAGGGGATATTCAAAGCAAAAAAACAAAAAAAAAAGTAAAAAAGAAAAGTAAAAAAAACCTCGAAAATCCGCAAGCCACCCGGAGAACCTTTTTCAGCCGACTGTGCAGCTCGTTTTCTATACTTCCCACCCCTGAACCCTCTCTATGAAAAGGAGAAAAGCCAAAACTTGAAAGTAGCTCTGAAAAGAAAGAATAATAAATAGCTGTTGTTTTGTATCTATAGCATATATGCTATATCATGTCACCGCCAAGGGGCTATAGCCAATGTACCGGATTTCTCTCTCGGGAATAATTTGCAATCCCATGCAAATCTGTTCGCAAATATGCATCTTAGTGCATGTAGGCTTTTCCGGTAAAAAATATCACATGGTGCACATTTTAGTTTCGAGGGCAAAGCTATGTTGCTTCAAGCTTTTAAGCTTGCTCGACCGAGTTATATAAAGATGAGCTTCCAGCTTTGAAACTAACTGTGCAACTGTTGCTTTTTTTTTAAAAAAAAAAATCAGACTGTGCATTATTCTGAATTAGCATATTACCAATCAACACAATGTTATTTGCAAAGCCATTGGCTACCTCATTTGCCCCAATTGCCATCAAAAGAATATTCCAAAAGACTTCTGCTAGAACCTTGGTGCAATTCAAAAAATATTACTACATACATCCCCTTGACGAGCAGTCATCATTAGTATCATTCTCCAAGAATCCACAAAATATCTCAATTGGCGCCTTTGATCATAAAGACTTCAAATTTGAAGACCTAACTACGGAAAATGCCGATGATAAGATCCGTTTGAGTGACGACTTGTTTCGCGGAAATCAAAAATTTTTAGACAAATTGTGGAAATTCTTTTCCGAAAATGTATATGATGACTATAGTTACCAATTGGAAGCTGGAGATCATAGAAATGGATTCATGCCGGTGTATGATTTTAGAAAGATTCCAGAATATGGCAGACGTTCAGAAGTCGATGATGTGTTTGGTTGGGTGAGAGTTGATGGCGATGACAAAATGGTCAAAGGCACGTTTGAGCCTAATAAAATGTACAGAGCTTACACAAAGACTGATGGTTTGCCAAAGTTGACGGACTTTACATTAGAACGCATTGAAGAAATTACAAAACCTTGAGGGTATAATATACCAAGCTTTACGTGTATTTATAACTGGTCATAGTGATTGCAGATAAATACCAAACAGAGCTCTGCCTCAAGAATTACGCAATTAAGTTAGCGTTTAAATGTCGCGCTTTACTAATATTATTTGATTCTCGATTGTTTGCAACACATCCGAAGTAGGCTCTATTTTTGAAGTTTATATCAAGAAATATTCCAGAACTGTCATACTTGAATTATATACCTTGAATATATAATATCAACTTTACTTACGAATTAATGATCTTGTTTGCGTTTTAAATTGCTTTACAATATGCTCAAACTACAAGGCTATCCCCGAGATAAAATACTGGCATTTCACAGACGGGTGTTTATGTAAACATTTTTTCAGAGCTATAACGTATTAAGAGTGAGATACCTCATTGGGGGGATTAGTAGCATTCACCACATTTGCTTATTGATACTTCTTATCTGTTGCCTGATGCAAAAGCCACAGTTTATGCATGTTCGATTTTCTTTTTCTTTCTTTTGGTATAACAAGCTGTCGGAAACTAAGCAATTTTTAGCTTTATTGTAGCTTTTCTAAAATCAATTATTACTGCTTGTTGCAAATAAAAAAAACTGTTATAGTAATTTGGAATATTGAGTCGCGTAGGGTAAAAAATAAAAAGTAGCCAAACACTCGATTCTCGATCCTTCAGGATTTTAACAAGACGAAGATGACTGTTTTTAAATCATGAAATAGCGTGACAAATAACTGAAGGTTTAGTCCGTGAGAAAAAAAGGCGTGCTTTAGGTATGCCCAGAATGCCAGATCTAATTGGCATAAAATCTGCTAAACGTTCAAAAGGAAAGTCTATAATCAAAATGGATTCGTACCTTGAAAGAGCAATTGGTATTGTGGTGGACTTTTAATCTCGCTTCTATTATTCTGAAGTTCTGCAAAGAGTTCTCTAACAGACAATTTTATGATCTAGATGATTTCGAAGGAAATGCTAATCTTTGCATCATAAAGCACCATACAATGACCTTACAACACGTTTTACGAGAAACTCGAATTTCATGAAAAGATGTCAGTTTCTTGGGGAACAGCACAAAAATGTCCAAAGTTGATACCAATTTATAGTGTAGCTAGCAAATTATGGAGACTTGATAATCAGTTTTTCAATCGATGGTAAAACATGGTTATATTATGGTTGAAAGCAATTCTTTCCTGGTGAGGGAAGTTTAGAGATAGAAGCAAGTTTACTACTGTTAAATTCATATTCGAGAAAGTACGTCAGTCGTGTAAAAGAAGAAAGAAAATGAATGCAAGTGGAAAAAAAAACCACAATTCTGTTCAAGTTCTTATTTCAGTTGTAATAGAAAAAAATAGTAAAAAGGAGATACACTAGTGCTTTCCGTATATAATCTACCTAACAATAGTTATTATATAGTATTAAGAGGTGGCATTCGTTGTTGGCTACCTTTCAAATTGAAATTTTGATTTACAATCTTGTTTACCTTTGAAGCTGGAAGGGGAGAATCTCAGAGGTTGAAAAAAGCCATTTTTAAGGAACTGAAACTGAAAATAGCTATTTTTGGTAAATTATTACGGATAATTTGTTGTATAGTTTATTTTAACAAGGGAAAAATAAAACTACATGTTTTTTTTTCTTGTTTTTTTTTTTTTTTAGTAAAAGAGCATATTGTACACATGAAATCAATAGGAAATGTAGACGCAGACCAACTAAAAGATCAAATTGGATAGATGTCTCTATTTGAAGAAGACAGTTTTTCTCGGTCATTGTACTTATTGTTGGTTTATTTTAAGTTTAAAGATGCCGAGACACTCTTCCACCTTCTTTTTTCTCTGTACCCTTATATGATATCCGTTAAAAGTGTTTTCAAAAATTATCTCAAAAAAAAAAAAAAAAAAAACTGAGATTGTTGTCTTTTTATCTTGGTATTGCACATACATGCCTGAAGTGAGTGTTTATATTCCCGAAGATGATTTGATATCGGAATAATAGCATGACTTTGTTTCAAACTATGTGAAACCTTGACAGGTAGAGAGAAACAATAACGGTTGGCTTTTAACTAGCGTTAAGGCTTAGCAAGAGGATTGAGAAAGATTCGGCAAAAATGTGACGTCAAAACTTTTTTTATTCAAAAATTTTGTATCACATCGTCATACTGAAGATGAAACTTTACCAAACTAATGCTAAAGCTGGCGGTAACTGATTAAGTCAAGGTGCGCACGCCAGATTAAGAATTCATCTGCGCATTGGCCAAAACCAGCTGAAGCGCACAATACTAAAACTAGATTGAAGATGTCAACTTTTAGAACTGCATGCCTCACTGCTAAATCTTAATTTGTATTGAATAAAGATAGCTTGACTGCAATTTCTATCAAGCTTACTGTGATTAGCTAATTCCTCGCTAGTATATGTGATTTTGGCTTTGGCCCTGTGGTGAAATATATTTTCCTGTGCCCGTTTCAAACAGGCCTACTTGAAATGGCAAGCGCAGAAGATAGCAGTGAGAGGTTACAGCTTACAAAATTATAGCCTTTAAATTTATAGTCTATATCGCTGGTGATTCTAAAAAGATAGTGTCAGTTTACACATGATCTAAATTGTGAAAGATGAGAAACCACATAATTCGGGAACGTTAACATTTCTTACCAACGGGTTTCTCTCAAGCTGATGCTGACAAATTGCATCATGCTAAATATTAGCAATAACAACAAGCCGCATGCTGCTCTTCTTTAAGAGTTTCGCCAAAACTAAATCCTATTTTGAGCTTTATTTGCAGATTCATATAAGGTTCATATAAGGTTCTACCAACGCACACATAGCCAACGACTTTTTAATTTCTTTTTTTCTCACTTGGGAAATCACACTTTTAACTAAATTTTTCAACAATTCTGTTAAGGTTTTGCGAAACAGCTCTCTTTTTGGCATGCTTCTGTATCATCATACTTAAGCTTTTTGGGCAAAAAAAAAAGCTTTTTGTGTAGCAATATCTGCAAGAACGTTGGCTTCAGGCAGAAACGGATGCCCTTGAAAAGTTTATAATGCGCTGTCAATTCTTAGCTTCAGGGCTTTTTTTGGTGAGGTGGGCCTCCATCCAAATCGATGATTTCAGCTATGGTGCATCTCAATCTTAAAGGAAACAGCAAAAAGGCTTAAAGTGGCGTCTTTAATTTCTCGTTAGCTCAACACAGAGACTTTAAAGTCCAAGTTAAAATTTTCAATGTTGCTATAGCTGTAACGAAAATACCCCTCCGTATGCGAGAGACATTACGTAATTTTTTCATGTAAAAAAAAAAAAAAAAAGGCCTCATGCCACAAGGAAAACTGGGTGTTTCACATTTCAAAAATGATAAAGGTCTTTTGTGGCACAGAATAACACTTAGATTGATGGAGAG
>JXWR01003331.1_pt1 | contig 10274 bp, 5 predicted proteins | sample 315541 | NCBI WGS metagenome assembly JXWR01 (sample SAMN03273951, study PRJNA271842) | soil metagenome | isolation source: rice field ambient CO2 | place: India: CRRI Experimental farm Cuttack,Odisha-753006 | collected 2013-12-17
TATTTTAATAAACTCAAGTCATTAAGGACATATAGACTGGCAACTAAAAAGCTATAAAATAAATATGGCCTTCAAAAACTCACTTATCTGATATGAGAGCAGTTCATTTACCGAATCCTGAGATAAAACAAAAGAAAAGAGTAGATGAGTAACCCTGTTAGTGTGGAAGTATAAGCCTTTTTCATGTTTTCACTTAAAAAAAGAAAGACAGAAATTCCTGATTTGTAACATCATTCTTGTTGTAACATAAGTATAGGAATATCCCTACCCGAATAATTCTCGAATGTAACTTCCCTGTTAGGAAGATATTGCCATTCAGTTTACTACACACTGCCTGGAAATTGACTATTTAATCAGAAGTGATCGCTATTTTCCTATTTAGTTTTACTTAGTTAATATATCATCGCTTGCTCTACCAAACAGCATTGCTACACTTGTCATAATATAATATAATTATGCTTAACTATTAAATAACTGACCATCACATTTGAACTCTACGTTGCTGGGCGTGTTAACCTTTTCATAGAATGCAGTTCATCCCAAACAAGATAATCAAGCAGTCGGTTGTGATAGCAATACAAAACAAACGAAAGTACTACTGCAAATATCTAAACTTTAACTCAAATATAAAAAAAATTATCTAAAAGTTGACTTTTTTTTTACTTTTAGATATCTCGCATAGTCATAACAGAAGTAGTTTTGGAAATTATCTTACAAGCGTCAACAGTATGTTCTAAGCAAAATCAAAATATGCACCTATTGAACTAGGAAGAAAATGCTAATATGAAGAGATCTTTGCTCTAAAATTAAAACACTCAATTCAAACCAAATGTTAATTTTACACTCGAACCTTGGCAAAACTATTATGCACAACCTTTTAGTGATTTTGTGCCAACTGGTCTTTCTACTATTTAGTCTGCGATGATGATACTTCTCATTGAATTCAACCGCAGATTACAAGAAAAAAAGTTATAGCTTGACCCCAATGTTTTAAACCTGACAGCTTTCGTTTTCTTGTTACGATAGTGTTAGATCATATCAACATAATTATCCTATACTCTAGCTTCACTGGGTCTAACTATGAGGTTGCTAGTTTATAAATTTCACAAATTACCACCATTGTTGGCACAAAAATAGTGACTTTGATTGGTGATGCCAGTGATTTTTCCGACTCAGTTTCTGTGTAGAGCTCGTAATAAGACGGTGCTGACGATCACTACAAACACATTGGAGATAAATAAATTTAGACCTAAATATATATTTGCGAGAGCTTAGAAGAAACAGAAGAGACTAGCAATACAAAAGGGCAACAAAATGGAGAGCCAGGCTGAAATGCAAAACACACATTAGCGTCCGCGTTAGCCTCCAGGTCACTATGTATATGGCAAGCACAATAATAGTACCGAAGAAGCACGAGACTCAAGGATATTTACAGTACATGATGCATTAACGGAAGGAAAAAACGCGACCGGACTGGAAAATCGGGGGTCAGACGTTTGATGAATGATGGTATCACCATGTATCACAACGTATTACAATGTATTACATTTGTTAAGAGCTCGGCAAATATTCATCTGTAACCGTCATTAGGGTTCAGTGTATTTAAAGAAGAAGAAGAAGAATTTTTTTTAGGTTATATATATCTCTATACGAAATCTAAAAAGAAAGTACATCTTGATCTATAGCCATATCTACGAGTATAGTTGTTTAAAAATGAGGGAATTTTTTCTTGTGTATTAAAATTTTCAGTTTCACTTTTTTTTATTATGGAGTATCGGTCGGAGTAACCCTTACGGAATTTTAAGCGGTAGATAATTTTATCGGAGGAGGAAAATTTTAAAAGACGGGAACTAAACCTCCACCAAAACCAAAACAGTACATCAAAAGTAGCAGTGCGCGAGAAAAAAAAAAAAAACCAAGAGATTTCCTCATTGGCATATGTTTGGTGCCAAACAGAGACAGCCTCTTCAATTAGAAGAGCCATCACTGTATGAATTATACAAATTTCCAAGACAATCGGACAGCTCCAGTATGACAAAATACCAGCGACGCACGATAAGCGTCGGCGCCCCACGCATCTCCGTGCTTGTCTCCAACACCGGGTATCCCATACTCCGGCCGCTTACAATCGCGACGTCATTGTCTGAGAAAGAGAATTGCAATTAAAGGAAAATCTTGTTTTTTTTGGCTGGGCGATTAAAGAGAAGCGGCCCCATGTGACCGCACTATTATCCTGCATGGCTTTAGTGATTGTATGCCGACGCTTCCGCAGCGCTTTGAAGCCGGGCTGGCTGCCGGGCAACCTCACGGCTCGGCTGCTCCGAGGAAAATACACAGTGCGGAAGAGGCACAAACGAAGAAAAACAAACACAAAACTGAGAAAAAACGAAAAGCAGAAAAAAACAAAAACAAAAAAATAAAAAATTCACGCAGCAGCGAGACGCATTCTCTGCTGCATCTTGCAGCGTGGGTTGTCCGGAAACAGCGCTGATTTGCCCAATTTGCACTGAAGCAAAAAACCGCTGGTGGCCGGCCATTGGCTATATAAACAATCCGCCCCCGTTGCTTTTCCTATCTTTTTTTCCAGTGCTCCCTCCTTTTTGCTTCTCTTTTTCTCCTCTTCTTCTCTTTTTCTTTTCTTTTCTCTTCTTGCTATCCATTATTCGGTGCCATTTTAGTTGTCCTTATATTTTGCTCCTTATAATAATCACATAATAACAATTTCGCAATGTTGCCTCCAGGTGTTATCTTAGTTTTCTGCATCATCTTCGTTGTTGGTATGTTTATGTCCATTGAAGTATCTGTTGGAATAAACCTGTTATTTTTTACGAGTGAAAAATAACGTGGTTATTTTGACACTAGTTTTTTCTATTTATTTTTGCAACAATAATTGCAATCCATATTTTATTTTCAGTTTACTAACAAACTTTTAGCCGTCATTGTTTTCGCTATCCAAGTGGCCAAGACCATCAAGAGAAGAAGACAAGCTTTGCAAAACTTCTAAGTTTGTTGATACCATGCTTTGTCGTTTCGCATTAGTTTCTGTTTAACTTTTTTCTCTTGTTTTAATCCCCAAGTGTTCATGTTCTTCACTTTTATGCTATTTTCTGAATATAGAAACATTTCAGATTGCTAAAGGTTCTAAAAGTTTGGTGAAGGTTTTGTCATTTTTAAAATACCATCTACAAATTTCCTCTGAGAAATTGACTTATAATAATAATGGCTGGCTTGCTTTTGTAAAGTGTTCAATATTTGCAAGGTGTTGTTTGCTTTAGCCGGTTAATGTTTTGTTTGCGTTTAGCTTTTCTCATTTATTTTTAATTTTCTTTTCATACATTTTGAGTGTTAGTTTCTCTCTTTCTTGTTTTGCTGAAAGGAATTATTTTACTCTGTTGCTCAATAAAACAATGTTCTTTTAATAATAATTAATGCTATTGTCAATATTAAATTTTGTTTACTTTGTACTGTAGATATGTGGTTTAGTCCCGAAGAAGTTTGACATAAGTTGCCAAGGACATCGTATCTAAGATAAAACGGAGAAGCTACTTTTCTTGGGTAATGGGTTTATATCACAATAAAAAGAAGGTATCCATAGATACACAAACTACGACCAAATAGAGCAAAACAACAACAACAAAAGCTAAACAATAGACAAAATTGACATATTTGGTTACCACTAAGAGAAGGTTATCCCAGCTTAATCTGTCAGTATGGATGGAGTATCCTTTGTTTTCATTTCAGATTATGCCAGCCGTAGCTAGTCGAGTAATTGTATTATTTAGCAGAATATCCATGGGAAACGAGCTTATAGCACCACGATATATCAATGGCTATTTTTTTTTCAGTTTATTTTTTTATATACAGTTCGGCCCGCGATCGATTTCACCGAGAAATGAAATTGAAAAAAAAAACAAAAAAACCGGATAGATAGGTCGGCCAGGCCAATCACAAGACAGTCGTTCCTGACCTGCGTTAGCCGCTGCCATATATGGCGCTGCAGTAAGTACTGCAGCTCCTAAAGAAAGCTTTGCATTTCTCCTATTTGGTGCAGTATACTAAACAAATTGGGAAACCGCGGGCTCTTGTAATGGTGCAAAACCGCCTCCTTTTTGAGCTTCAACTTCAGCTATACTCACCAAGTAGCTCAGATTTTACTGATAGCAACAGCAATAGTACAATAATATCTTTCCATACAGCATTGCTTATTAACTCAAATGGATAGTATAATGATTCCTGCTGCCACTTTTCAACGCGTTCACTCATGTCAGGTCGCTGAATAATGTGCTGAAACTCTTGCAATAATTAATTTTCCATGTAGGAGAAATGGCCAAAATGGTATAAACCAGTTATCAGGGCTTGTTAGAGTCTTCCCAGAAGGCAGTATTGTCGTCGAGATCGCCAGCGAAGTCAGTATAAAAAAGACTAAGCCAATGTTACAAGTTTGTCTGAAATTTTTATGGGTTGCATAAGATCTTATAAAGTAAAGTCTATTGATTTCTTTGGTTATGGTAAAGAAAAAGCGCAGTATTCTACTCATTGCACAAAGAGAAGTTAAAGAGAAGCAATAATTTAGTAGCATATTCTTTAAGGATCCAGTAGCCTATAAGAGCTACTATACACAGTCGTCCAAGGACAGGTAAAACCTTACTTGGTAGAGCAGTTGGGCACCATGTCAAATGTAAATGCACCAAAGTCAACGATTTGAAATTGGTATAAAAACACATTGATGGAATATCAAAGAATGGCTGAAGAATTGATTATATTAGCCAGAGATTATGCCTAATCAATTTTTTTTTCATGAGTGAGTATGTCTCCATCGGTGCCATAAGTGAGGGCCTATGATGTTGATATGCCAAAGAGCTAAATCAACCACTGTGCTTTATTGGATAACGCTGGAAAAACATTCTTCAAGAATTTGAGCGTACCTTAACAAAGCTAAATTTAGCAGCTGATTTGGAGCACTCAATAAAAGTTAAATGAGGCGTGAAATCATAGTGAGATTTTTGTCTGAAGTAGAATCTATTACGTTACCCATATGCAGCTTCCACGTAGTGTTCCTCCATATGCCTCTTGCAAGAAGGAATTGATTGCAATTCAATTGAGAAAAACCACTTAATTTCCTCACCAGCAGCGTAAGCCGCCACAATATTCCTGTAAAATTTGAATGAGTCTCTGTTGGCCATACCGAACAACTAACAATCTGCTTCAACAGCTTAGCTTTTCATCATTTGTTGCAATTGAAGCTTCGATACCTGGAATCGTGTCGTATCAATTTCTTCCTGCAACAAATCAATCTGTTCTTGTTCCTCTTTACTAACTCTATGCACCTCTTTTGGTTGTTTTTCCGCATCTTCCTCCTCCTTCTCTTCCTCCTTATCTTCTTTGTTACGCAATGATAGCAGTTCAGTGACAGCAATTTCTTTTTCCCGTAAGCTCACATGATTATACTTGACAAACTGCTCCAATCTATTCTGCAATAATTCCACAAAATTCATGTAATTTTCTTTTTCTTTTGCCTTTAACTCATTAAGCCTTTCCACTGTTTCTATCAGCGAAAGGATCCTGTTGTTTTTAATATTGTTATAGTCGTTGATTTGTTCATTAATGTAAGAGATCGGATATATACGGTATACTTTTTTGGTGTTGATTATCTTTGCAACTCTTTTGAGCTCATTTCCTGCAGAGTCGTTGCGGCTGTTGTTGGCTCTGTGGTTATGATGATATTGTTGGTCTGGATAGAGAATGCGTTCAAGAGACCGCTCACTGTTAGATAGAGACTGGTTGCAACTGTTGAGAGATGCGACGCAGTCGCTGAGTACGTCCAAGTTGTCAGTTTCCATTTCTTGCTCAGATTTGGTCTAACTTAGCTTAACACGACGATGTTAGAGGTTCTAAAAAGATAAAACTTATTTGTTGTTTTGATTTTATTTGTATTGTAAATAATGGTCATCGACCACAGAGCTCATAACCAACATAAACCTACGAAAACTGATGGACAAGGCGATACAAGTCTGTGTAGCAAAAACACTGCTGTTAGGAAATATACAAATGACTACAATAAGTTCTAAATTATGTTTAAAAGTTGATCAAAAACTGTGTGCAATTTCAAACTATATACCTTTGCGGTTTAAAGTATGGCCCCTTGAGAGGATTCATTTTGCGTTTTCGTCGATTTGTCGTTTGATAAAACCACAAAAACTTTCAAAAATCTTTTCTTTAGCCCCAAACTTCCAAAACACTATAACTTCACCTCTCGGCTCATTATAAACCAATTGAAATACTGATCTATCATCTCGCTCATGGCAAGTATCTACGCTTGCATTGTTTGCGCTGCTTTTACTGTCTCCGCTTTTACTGTCTCCGCTTTCGCCTGTTTCAATTTTTCTTTTCTTTGCCGGCACTGTTTCAGTATCATCTTTCTCATTCAGCTCTTGCTTTGTCGATTTCTGTTGCTGTTGTGCCTGCTGTTGATGTTCAATTTTCTTCAATTTCCTTCTATATGCTCTTGACCATACATCGCCAGCAACTTCCAAAGTTATTATCTTTGTAGTAACGGTGCGCGACTCCGATACATACAAGCTAATCGCGCTGGCTTCCAATTTTATATAATGTAACTTATTTAACACATCTCTTTTAAGCAATTCGACAACATTGAAGCTAACTTTGTTTTTAACGTATTGCGAAACATCAATCTTGGAGGTTGTTAGAAGCCCATTTAGCCCTTTGTATTTGGCACTATATTTGTGTCCTAAAAAATCTGGAAGATGATAGTGTTGCAAAGACCAAGCTATGATCCACCGCACAATTGGCTTGGTGGACTTTTGATAACTGTTTGGTAGCTCTGCGTTACCAAGATTTTTTTCGTTTCTATTGTTTGTGTTAGATTTATCACGATTAAGATTATTAATATCATTATTCTCTTCAATAATAATATTTTCTTGTATTTCTTCAACATAATTAGATTGAAGAAGGTCATTCGAGTCATCGTAGGAACTTGTGCTCCTATTGTTTTTTTGAAACGCAGGATTTATTTCAAATATACCATAATTGGTTATCCCCTTGGCTCTCAAATGTTCCACTATGGATCTCAATGAGGCGAACCTGCCAATCATACTAGTAAACCACTTGACTGGTTTTCCATTTGGAGCTAGCGCTAAACTTTCATCAATCTGTCTAGTTACAAACCCTACTTCACCTCCAGGATAAAAAAGCTCTGAATCTGATGCTACAAGCATAGTATTCTTGATTTTTTGCAAATGACTAGTTGTTTGCTTTTCCGAATAATCGAAAAACGGCGGGTTGCTCATAGTGAACCATGTGGTAGGAGGCTGCTTTCCAGTATTGTCCTTTTTTTGCGTCGCGTAAATGGCTTTTTTAAACTTTTCAAAGTCAAGCATCAGACCCGTTGGGTCTGTGTTGAGAATTTCAATTCTACTCTTCAAATTCTGGTTTAATTCAATGTTGTGCTTAGCAAGGTCAACAGAACTAGGGTCACATTCGGTGCCAATCATATACCAGTTTTGGTTTTTGGACGCACCAAGCAACGCATATATGGCATTAGATCCAGTACCTATATCGACACCAATCACCGCTTGATCCTGTTGTTGATGGCCATTTTCTGCAGTAAAATGCAATACTCTTCGTATCCATTCAAGATATATATATCGATTAGGCACCCTTGGACAGAGATTTTTCGAAGATAGCTGAACCTCAATGCCATGATATTCTTTGAGAATTGTGGTTGTCAAGTCCACTAACGCTTGGTGATTAGTAAAATTGTACTGTCCATTGCGGATGAAGTTTTTGTTGAGTTCAGGATAAGAGGATACTAGTTTTCGAAAATCATAATATAGTGCCCCGATGGGTTCGTTCCAAGAGATATTATTGTTGCTGTCGTTGTTGCGTTTGCTCATTTGTAGTGCCGTGTTTTGATTTGATGAAATGCAATTGGGGCGCTACTGTTGATGCATGTCAAGCCTGCCGCATTTTGTATTTTTTTTTTCTTTTTTTTTTTTTATTTTATTTTCAGTTTTTCCCGAGAAGTTAAATACCAGCTGTACGGGTGGCAGAGATTGTTGTCATGGCTCTCTCAAGTCATTTTACATTAACCTAGAGAAGAGTTCTCCAAATAAAGCTAAATTCTCTGCCTTTCAATACTATGAAATTGACAAAATTTATGTTTCTTTTTTTGATTTTACTTTTCTGGGGTATTTATAATAATGGAAAGTAAATGATGGAAAGCATATCTAAATAAAGAAAATTGTTGATTTATTCTTCGTAGGACTCTCAACAGATTTGAAAGATATGATCATATGAATTAAACGAGTCAAGATTGCAAAAAAAATCAATGAATTTTTCTTTCTGTCTTCTTTTTTACGTCAACGAAACGGATTGGGTCACAAACACAATAAAAAACTACAAAACCGTGAGCAGCTCACTTGAGCAACTTTATAATCTTAAGTGAGCTTCCTCTTAAGGTACAAGTCTCCTCTTAAAACGTAACTGTTGAGACTAGCGTAGATTGGTATTTATGCCAAGTTTTCCGCTTGATCTGAAAATTTGTTCAAGGTATGAGAGTGAATATCACTCATCAGTGCTTGTGAAAACGATTATATCACTTCAAAAACCATTTGTCGCGGTATTTACAGATGAAACGTAAGAATGTATATGTATTGGCAAAAGTAAACTAAGGCAAGAACGATGATAGAAAAAAAGGAAAATAAAACAATAATTACAAAAAACGTAACCGCAGCAATGATAAATCAGCAAGTGAGTATGAACCAAATATTGAATCAATGATGATTCGTCTATAAGCCAAATAAACCATTATTTCTTAGCCTTTTTTTCGCGAGGTTTCACCGGCACCAATCTCTCTTTAACAAAGAATTCAAGTTTATGTGGTTTCATAAACTTTTCAAGCTCTTCGTTAGTAACTTTAGCACGCTTCTCTTGGAAATCTTTCACAAATACTGTAAGCACATCAATACATTCTTTCTTCATTTCACCACTAAGCACCTCACCTTTTCTGTATCTTAAGGCAAGATCGTCCAAAAATTCAGTATCTGTTTTGAAAAAACTCAAATATTGGAATGCCACATCAACGTCTGGATTACCACCCAATTTACGATGTTCTTCCACGGTAGCCTTACCACCACTGAATGCGTATTTGTTGATTTTCTTTGTGACTTGCTTAGGGGTATCGGTCATGAAAATTGCACTAGTATCATCCGAGGCTGACATTTTAGTGGTAGAACCTTGTAAAGCTGGGAAAAATTTACTATGGAGCAACGATGGCTTACTATATTTGAGCTTGCCCGCTACATCACGGCACACTCTGAAATATGGATCTTGATCAATGGCACAAGGAATCAATGCTGGTGCTTTAGCTGGAAGTCCCAACACATCAGGGAATGAGGATGGAAATGCAGTAGCAATTTGAATTGAGGCAAAATGAAGTTTACCAATACAATCGCTATCTTGGAACCCAAATACTGCTCTAGCGGTAGATGTGGTGATTTGTCTAGATGTCTTGACAACATTTTCGTAAAAAGCGCCACCCATGTAATCAAGATCAGAGAAGATAAAGGTCTTTTTTGGATCAAATCCAAGAGAAATGATATCTCTAGCATTTTCTTTAGCAAAATTTTTCACTTCATCGATGGTCAACTTTGGTTTGAATAAGAATTTCTCATCATCGGTTAACTCAATAACTAAAGGAGCATCAAACACTTCTTGTAACCATTTAGTGAATAAAAATGGAACCATATGGCCCAAATGCAACACATTGGAAGGACCACGCCCAGTATATAAAAAGAATGGCTCACCATGTTCATACAAATCCAAAATCTTGCCAAAATCTCTTTCTGAAAAGAAAATTCCCTTCTTGAGGAAATAATGTGGCTCTTGGCCAGTTACCTGCTTGAAACGATCCAATGTTTCAGTGCTAATCGCACGAGTACCAAATTGCTCAATAAGCTTCTCGTAATCAATGCCTTGGGCTTCACCGTCGACCACAGCACCTTCTACTTCCCATGGCGTCACTTTCTGTGCGGCAGCAGCATTGGCTTCAGCTTTTTGCTGCTGCTGTTGTTGTTGTTCAGTGGTGCTGGCAGAGGCAGAGTTGGAGCCAATGTTAAGCTTTTCCACTTTTTGCGTCACTTCTTCAGCGCTCATTGTTATAGTATATTTGTATGCTTGAGTTGACTAAATGCTGGCTTTCCCACTTAATGACTTTTGATACCTGCAATGACTATGTTGAATTTTTTTTTTTTTTT
>JXWR01006241.1_pt1 | contig 10270 bp, 5 predicted proteins | sample 315541 | NCBI WGS metagenome assembly JXWR01 (sample SAMN03273951, study PRJNA271842) | soil metagenome | isolation source: rice field ambient CO2 | place: India: CRRI Experimental farm Cuttack,Odisha-753006 | collected 2013-12-17
TTTTTTTTTTTTTTTTTACAAGCGTGGCCTTTATTTTTTATTTATTTGTTTTTTCTTATCTGTTTTACCTTTCTATTTCTTACAATATTGTTTTCGCACTATATATAAATTACAAAACTACAACTAAAATAATGCCTATTGCTAAATTTATCTATATCAATTTTTCGATTTGGAAGGCTGTAACTGATTGCAAGTATCGCATTTAAATTTTGACGTAATGAGTGAAACTTTGTAAAAGAGTGAAAAATATAAGTAGGCCAACACTTTGTAAGTTCTTGACCTTTGGGTTATCGATGCGATATATGATATATGATCTGTGACTCATTTGATAATTTCAGTACACGCTAAGTTAACTCAAGTTCTCAGATATTTCCAGTTAAGCACCCTGGTAAACCAAAATAATCCATAGGAATGTGTAGCTCGTACAATTATCAGTGGCACAATAATTGCACTATCAGAGAACGTAAAATTTTATCGATTTCATATGCTGTGGCATACACAGAAGTCTCAACGTAAACTGTTACTCTCTGTACGAAGTCTCTTTAACTCACTTCTTGGATTCAAATTGTCAAAAACATATAGGTCAAAGTATTTTTAAACTTGCAGCCTTAAAATGTCTCTGTATCTCTCCAGGTACTCACCTTCTTGTCTTGCCTCGTCTAGCTCAACTGTCTTGTTTGGATTTTATTTTATCGCGTCTCTTGAATATAAGTTGACATCTCTTTGAATCAGTTTTTTGTTCTTTCAACCTTCAAACTCTGCCCCCTGTGTTCCCTACTCTAACAAATATGCTATTTAACTTCTGCGTCTATCGTCTAATGTGTCCCTGAATAGACACCAGCCACAGCCACCGCGGGTTGGTTCCGTGGCTAATACAAAATGAGGTGCCCCTTTGATTTATAAACTCTGTTTTCTGATTGGATGTTAAGACTCTGGTCTGCAGGGTAATACTTATGAGAGTTTGTACCACCAGCGTGGTGCTCTGCGAGAAATTCATACAGAGAAGGAAACAGCGCTTATAAGCAAATATAAGAGAAAGAGAGAAATAAAGTACGAGAAAAGCAGATAAAATTAGATTAGGCTTGTCTCACGTGTCCGTCGACAGCTGCACTCCAGCTTTCGATGCCCCGGATTTTGCGCCAGACGATGCGCCATTTTTTTTTTCTCTTACTGTGGGTTGCGGTGTTTATTCTGTTTTACTTTGTCTGCTGAGTGATGAACAGCGCTGGCCATGGATGCTGGCCAACACTAGAGAGCCTTAAATCAGTGGATATTAGTGCTACATTCACTCACATTGATTCTCTTCTTCCTTCCTTCCTGTGCAACAACGCTTGCCATTCATTCCATAACTTAAACATCCACCAACCCCTCCCCGCCGGCAAATCAGCCACAATAGCTTATTCACTCAACTTTTGCTACTTTTAATTTATCCTCTTGCTTTTTCTTTCCTATTGTTATATCTTTTTACCTGACAATCCATCAATGCCTCGTCGGCGCTAAACATTCACACTCACAAAACATTACAGATGACCAAAAAGCTCCCAGATCACGTCAAATTACAGCGAAAACCCATCTCTAGGGCTTGTATGTTTTGCCATAGTAAACATCTTCAATGCGATGTTACGAGACCTTGCAAAAATTGCGTCAAGCGTAATGTCGCTGATTCATGTCAGGATGTGCAACGCAAACGATCAAAGACAAAATCAAGAGTCTCCAAACCTCTCAAAAGAGCAAATAATGCCAAAAATGATAAGAGTAAGGGTAATAGTAATGCACCAAAACCAACGAAATTGAAGCAAAAATCAGCGGGACAGAAAATTAACGCTGAGGAAAATAGTAGTACAAGTGCGGAAACGAAAGAGACAGATTCAGTGCCACCAATATCATCAACCTCATCTTCACCACCACCGCCTCCTCCATCACTAGCACCGGTAATAATAGGCGGACACTTTGACGGTAATTCTAGTAAATTAAGTCAGACAGATACCAAGCATCATTTGAACTCCAGTTACAGTAACAAAAATGGCCAGCCCAATGTATCACCACAATCATCAACTTTGGCTTATCCGAATCAGATCGTCAGTGCTCAAGAATATCCTCTGATGGTCTCTAAAAGTTCTTGCCAGAGTCCTTCTATTTCTATCCCTCCGCAGGAATATTCTGTTTCTCCTCATAATCAAACTATACAACAACTTCGACTACTGCAGCATCAGCAAACACAACATAGTGAAGCAATACCAGCGAGTTTTAATCTGCAACAACAGGAAAATGATACCAATTTTTCCACATCTATGCCTGAACCTGGTATAAATGTATCATTTCTCCATAACCATGCTTTGAGTAATCCCGAAGATTATCCGCTGAATTCGGATAATACTTTTTTTTTATCACCGCAATCTGGAGGCATCACTTCAAGATTATCAGTGACTAATTTGCTTTCTCCAGACTTGGACAAGCCTAATATGATGGATCCAAATATTAATATTACAGATTTAAACAACGCCAACATTAACATGCATAATGCTAATCATCATATTCTTGAATCACACCTATCCCATCAACAACAGCAGCAAACGCAGCACCCGCATCAAAGACAACTTCAACAGCCGCAACTTCAACACCATAATCATCATCATCATCATCATCCTTCTTCTGAGGCGAGTGTGCCTCTACAATCTGTCGGCATAAACAAGACCAACTCTCAATTCAGCACCACAGGCACAGATACTCATTTGAGCAATAATGATGTACATAGTATTGCCAGCAATAACAAAACAGAAGATGAATCAAACTCCAGTAATGGAGGGGTTATCAATAATCTTGATGCTGCCAGTTTCGACTTCTTTGATCCAGATTTTACGAACAATATTAATGGTAATAATGGTGGTGGTAGTGGTGGCAATGAACAAGATTTAGAGTTTAATAATTTGTTCTACGATGGTTTAAACAATCAAATGATATTCAGACCATTCATCAAGTTGGGCCAAGACGTTGATAATAATCGAGAGCTAAATGATTTTAGTTTATATAGTGGTACCCCAAATGATGATACCAATACAAATTCTCATGCAACTGACACTTCAGTACATAATTATGAGTCGGGTGGTTCACATTCTAGTAATGGCTCAATGGTGACTAATAATCATCAAAATATTCAAACTGCAAATAATGGACAGCGCGGGATGCTGCCATTTGAAACTATGCCAAAAAGTTCACATACTTCGTCTTATGATACCCATTTAGGCAACCAGCAACAACAACATCAGCAACAGCATCAACATCAGCATATTAACCAACAGCAACCTTACTTTTCAGCTCCCTCTTACGCTAATGCTACGCACTCAACGAGCTACGAGCATAAAAATCATCCTCAACATTATACACATTCAGCGCCACGTCGTAAATTGACCACTCAGGAGTACGTTAATGGTTTCAAAAGAAACAATACTTATAAATCGCCGTTATGGATTAGAAAAAAAGTGTTTCAAGAAATTGGTGACCTATACTCCAAATTTCCAGTATTTGATCTAAAACGTTTATTTGACCTTGATGAAGAAGACAATAATGCTCTACATGGTAACACTTTTGATCATAAAAATCCATACAGCGATCTCAAGTACATTATTAGTATTCTCAGCTTTAGCTACATGAAATCATATCAAGAGTTAATCAAGTATTTTTACGACAGACTCTATATTCAAATTACTGGTCCCACTGGCGATAATTTTGGCAATGATAATGGTAATGGTAATACCAGTGCAGAGGAAAGTGAGAGAACCCGTAACAGCAAACGCAAGCTTTTTTTCAAAATATTGGAAAAAATTTGGGTTATTCATAATTATTTCCGCATTCAGTCTGCCCTTATTCAGACTGACTTGACCAATTTGACCAACTTTAGTGATAATTTACTTACGGAGCTTATATTCCATCGTCAGTTGCTAAATTTCGAAAATATGATGACGAACTTTACTTCCACTCCAGCAATTATTTGGCGTCGTTCTACAGAAATTGTATTCATCAGTGATGAACTTTGCGTGCTTATTGGTATCAAAAATAAGGCACAATTTCTCAGTAAACGCCGGTTTTTATGCGAGATTATTGATGACATGAGTATTTTGAACTATTTCAAACTATTCAACAGCGTGGTACTTCGTAACGATGAGATCACCAACTATCATAATGTACACAACAGATTTCACAAATTGAAAAACCGGTTTCGACCAGAAGAAGTAGATGATTTGGAAAATGAGCTTAGTGATGACCGTATTAATAATGGCAGTGGTATCATTAACGGAGGGATGATTCGGTTCAATTGCAAATTCATAAACCAAAACTACAAGGGAAGTAATACTTCAATTACTAACGCTAGTATTGCCACTGCTACTGCCACCGGCGGAGATGGTATTAACGCAGAGAGCAGTACAAATACCAGTTTAGAAGCCTCAAAAACTAACAGCGTGGAAAACTTCCATGCATTTGAAAGCAGTTTTCAGAAACCATATTCCCAAGAAATAAATGAGGAGCATGAACAACTGCAAAAGTATATCGCTGCTTCTAGTATATTGACAATAAAGAGGGATATGTTTGATATACCGATGCTTATCGTTGGACAGTTTTTACCAATTTTGGAGTGAGGAAGCGCCTAATGACAAAGATTATAGTAAAATTAAATATTGTCTTACTACATATCCTGTCATTACGTTATCAACGATGGTTAGTGAATGGAAAGCCAAAGTCCCCTTTTTCAATCAGTGATGCTACATCATCTGCTATAATGTACACTAGCCAATATCGAACTATAGCAAAGCTCGTAATCAACGAAACCTTTTTAGATTATGCGTCTTTAAGGGGCGTTTAGACAATATACACAAAAGTTACAAAAACAAGAGTTAATGCAAAAGAGAACACAAAAAAAAGCACAGTGGCCAAAGTAATACAGAATTTTCTCCTTTCACTTTCTATTTTTTTGCTGTTTTTCTCCGAGTTTTTTTTTTTTTTTTTATTTTGCGTTTACGGCTAATTTTCTTATTTTTTTGCTTTTCTTTTCATATCTGGAATCTCCTTCTTTAGCCTTTTCGCTGCTCAACTATTCAATAAATGACTATATTCCGATTACCACAAACACTACTGCGGCCTCTTCACGAATAATGTTGTTTTTAACTTTTTGCTAGGGAATCTATAGAATTATGCATAAGTCGACGCAAGCGATCTGAGACACTGCCTCATACGGCAAAAAAAAAAAAAATGTGATGTAACTGATAAATGATCCTATTGTTGTGTTTCCTTACAACGATGGCCGCTTTGTATACAAACTCGTAGTAGCATAACCCGAATTGGTTTCGTGTACATCTATTTATACAGTTATTTTTTATTTTACCTATATGGCGTGCGTTAGAAAGTTTACTTTACTGCACCGCTGCTAGCGGCATAACGGCCTCAAATTCTATATTACTAAAATGTTTGTGTACAACGCGACGCAAACCTTTGACAGAAAAAAAAAAAAGAAAAAAAAAAAAAGCAAATTATTTTCCAATTTTAGCTTATTTGATTTTGTCTGAACTTTACCACCTGCATCTCAGTCAGTACACATTCTTCTATGAAGGGGTTTATTTCCTTCTGGAAGGTCAGGGAAGGTTGGTTAAAAGAAAAAAGGAAACTGAGATTTTGGTCGGAAGTATGCGTGACTGTAAGGTCTTCATAACGTGTTTTACTTTGGGGACATTATTATGTTACGAGCTGATCGATTTGTAGCGCTTAGACTTAGAAATGCTCTTGCCGTTATAAAATTTTAAGAAATGCTAGTAATGTGGTATACTAAGCAATAGTAAGAACTGTTAGATACTCTACTACGCTTTCACAAAAGGTGCTTGTACAGTTTGAGTACTGTCAGATCAACTTGGCTACATTTAGGTCTAAATAAATAAGGTTAATTACTTCCGTTACCAGATATAACCGGCTTTTGATATTAAAGAAAATATTATTGATTTTAGTAACGCCTGCAGCAAAAGTAGCAGTTGGTTTCATATAATTTCGCACAGCACCGGCCAGCTCACTTTCTTTCATGTTCTAAAGTTTATGCATATTGGCACAACTAGATGCGTCACCACGCATAATGCACGTTTTTTGCATGAACTACTGTAGAGATCTTTTAAAAAAATAACAGCTGCCAAAAGGAACAAAAAAAAATATCTCAGTATGAAGGGACCCCTATAATGAAGCAAATTTGTTTGAAAAATTGAAACATGAAGTTTGTTAGGTTTCCTTTGTTACATAGTTATTGTTTTGCAAATCTTTTACAGATCCAGTTTCAAACTCAACGATTGGCAAAAAAAAAAAAAAAAAGCTGTTCCTTTTGCTCGAAATGTACAAGTTTTAGGCGTCTATAACGTAAAATGAATTTTATAGTTTGTCAAAAATTGTATACAGGCACCTAATGGCTCCATTTCTAGCAAAAATTGGTATTTATTCTGTCTTTGGGAAGCTAACTGGTGCTAGTGCTGGCCGAATTTGCTAGAAGACATTACAGGTTTTCAGTTTCACAATCTTGGTTTCATTTATGGTACTTTGTTTTATTTTTTCTTTTTTTCTTTTTTTTCAAGGTTTGAGCTGTTGCTTAAAGGCATGTCATAAGCCTAGATAAAAAGTGTTCAATATTAGGGGACTAGAACCGTTAGCTGGAAAACGAAGGCTTTACACCTTTTTATTTTCTTGATTAAGCAAAAACTGTGCTTTTTGGGGTTGGCACGTATTGTGAAGAGATTAATCCTTGTCAGAATAAAAGGGGAAAAAAGGTACATTGCGCATTTCTATGTCGTTTTGAAAGGGAACGTAATGAGAGCCCTGTAGAAAGACATATTTTCTATCAAGTCCTCCTCGATACCTCAATACTACTGTGACACTTAATATTGTATTACTCTTATTTGCAAATTGTATATATATATATCTATATATATATAATATTTTCGAACCCAGCGCAACATATGGTCACTACCCAGCGTAGCTTAGGCAAGTGTCATGCTACCACGGAATTGTCAAAAGAGCAAAAAAGATGCTAAAAAAAAGGGCTGGAGTTATAAAGTAACTTTGTAATGCTGATTTGTTGCTGACATGCTCCTTTTTCTTATTGAGTGCTCTATTGCAATACACATATGACTCTCATAAATTAGCGCTAGAACGACCACAGGACATTCAACGAATACACAATATTGTATACATTATCATTAATATAACCTGAATACAAGCTGCAGGGTTCTAGTTACGGGAAGCACAATTTTTGCTATAAGCCCAAGGGATTATTATCATGGTAAACAAAACGTTGACTAATAAAATTTATAAATAATCTACTTCTATTTCCTTTTTAGTTATTGCTGTTTTATTTTTCGATGCATGTATACATGACACGGCATGACATAAGCGCATTAATATGGCCAAAATTGGTCGCAAAGGATCCTGTATTGAAATCGAAGCGGTAAATGACGTACGAATGCGTACACAAGCTGGCGCATGCTGGACGGCGGCTGAGCCAGTGCTTGTGCATATATAATTACTGTAAAAGGCAATAGTTTCCCATCCAATGTTTGCAGCTGTTGTGTTTTCCTGTGTGAGTTAGCACAACATCAGTTTAAACTATTTGTTATGTTTCAATTTGCCCTGTCTGAAAGCAATTTACAAATCATAATGTATTGGAATAAATTGATTATCATTGTAATAGTTTAGCCAACCTGCTGCATGACGAAAATCTGTGTGCCGGCCGGCACTATATGATGCTTCATGGTGCACCGAGTATTTTGTTGAGGTACCCTGCGATACAAATGTCCTTGAATCTGAATTTTCAAGCTTACCTTTGAACATTTTTTACAAGCTTCAATTGTTTGTCTCCCTTTTTGGCGTATTTTGTTTAAAATGAAGCGTTCAAACATCGCATTTTGCTCCGATTGTCCACAATTTCAAATACAAAGTTGGCTTTTCAATATTTTGTGTACACAAAAATTCTATTTGTGTCCGGCTAATTACTTTAACAGTCGAAGATTATCTCGATTTTTTATTTTTATTCGCACATTTAGATAAGTAATTAACAACTCTTTCTTTGAATTTAATTAGTTTGAAAATTTTTGAACGAAAAAAATAAAAAAATTAAACTTTAGAGTGCCGTTTAATCTGCAAATTAATTTGCTGCTCTTGCTTGCAGTACAGACAGCATGGGCTAATTGATGTGTAATCTCGAGCAGAAAGCTATGTATATTAATTACTATACAACTGATTCAACTTTCCTTTCCTCGAGACAAGTGCAACTTTCTTAATTAATTAACTAATTAATTAATTAAAAAATAATGCGTCTGTTCCTTGACAAACTTGTCTTGTCCCATTTTTGCACAGAAAGTTGTATTTTTGGTCCATTCTTTAATTTCACCGCGCCGAAGGCAGTTAACAAATTTGCGCTTGAGCTCCAGTATACGTCACGTGACGTTTAAAAATGTTTTCTGTTACCCGCTTTACATATTTCTGTTCCATTGATCTTCTTTTCTTTTCTCATGCCGGAGGCTAAAAAAAATTGAATATAGTGTAAAAAATAAAAAATAAAAAAAACTGTCACTGATGTGGTGATAGAGTAGCTTTGATAGGTTCAACATTTATACTTCAACTTTCAGCAAATACAAAAGACTATTTAATAATCGAAATGGTATGTTTGTTTATAAGAACAAAGACATGTTTCTAGGCTTTGATAAGTTTTGCCTATCTTTGCCACAGGCGCTTATCCTTCTCCACTTTTTCATGCTTTTCCATTATGGTGATGATGACGATATGATTCTACTCAATATAGCGATATACTAACATATTGGAACAGGCTCACAGAATACTTGTTAGAGTGCTATTTACTGGTGCCAAAGTGTTTGGGACTGCATTTGCTCAAGCATATAAACAAGCTGCTAGCGCTGGTGCCAGACAGCAGGCTAGCGCTTCTGCCAAAGCTGCTGCTGCTGCTGCTAATGGTGGGATCCAATTAGACGAAGCATGCAAGATTTTGGATGTTGATGCTAAAAAAGGTGATCTTAGCATGGATAAAATAATGGAAAGATACAATTATTTATTCAATATCAATTCAAAGGAAAAAGGTGGAAGTTTTTATGTTCAATCAAAAGTGTATTATGCTAAGGAAAGATTAGCTAGTGAGATCAAATATAGGCAGGAATTGCTTAAAGAGCAGCTGCAGCAAAAAAGTCAGGCGAGTCAGTAATATTGCGTGATTTGAGTTTTTGATGGAATAAAAAAAGCACAAAAACTATGAAGCTTTGGGCATATCAGTAGAACTAGAGTAAAATACTTTTCATGCTCAAATTTTGGTCAAAAAAGGAGATTTAACGAGATCTAGACTATCTGTTTAATAAAGGGGCTTCAAAAATTAGTTGAATATGCTGAAATTGTTTATTATGAATCATGAATTTAGTTACTTTCCCAGTATACTTTAGCAAACAAGATTTTTGCTTTTTGAATGTCCAATTTTTCATAATTTTACCTCTGCTGATCTACTTTGTTACTTATATTAGTCTCCTTTTTTCTTGCTCATTTGCATCACTTTTTATCCGTTTTTTGTATTTCTTTTTTCATGTTGCGCTTGTGTTGTTGTGAACTGCCTCTAGAACTATAGTGCCTCCTGTATATATTGCATCATTTTTAAAAGGTTTGACGTTTGCTAAAAATGTATCATCACATCACTTGGCTGTAAGTCGCAAAGATTCCTGTTTATTTGAACAGGAGAAAGCTGCAGAAAAAATGATTGATTTAAGATCAATTCTGGAGCATGACATCTTGGCAAATCTGGCGAAATTTTATGTTACAAATGGCTTAATTACCTGCTCACTTTTCATGATTATTTTTTGCCATAGATTAAGTTGCAACGATTTTATGGCTCCTGTATTAACACAAGGTACTACCAACCAAAAGCAAAGTATAGAGCAGAGCACATATATCAGCTAGCAGCCTAGCAATGCAAACAACTTGCATCAGAGCACATACATTCAGAAAAAATCTTTACTTACAGAATGTTCAGAAAAGTGCAGAATGTTCAGAAAATCAACCACGTTCTTTTCTAATTGCATTCAGATAAACGGACGCTTGCAGGATGTTCAGAACTATATATAGATTTGGGAGTAAACAATGTTCAAATGTCCTACACTTTTCTATCTGCAACACGTACATACGGAGCATATGTGCAAGCAAATTAGAGTTTCGATGTCAGGGCAGCCTGCGGGGGGAGGAGATGCATGCGCGC
>JXWR01004476.1_pt1 | contig 10262 bp, 5 predicted proteins | sample 315541 | NCBI WGS metagenome assembly JXWR01 (sample SAMN03273951, study PRJNA271842) | soil metagenome | isolation source: rice field ambient CO2 | place: India: CRRI Experimental farm Cuttack,Odisha-753006 | collected 2013-12-17
TTTTTTTAAAAAAGAAGGAAATAATGCAAAATTATAAGTGAATTTTAAATTCCAAGTCTAATTAGTTTTCACCTTTCTTTGAGCAAGTTTCAAATATGATTCCAAGCCAATCCCGCAAAACACCAACGCAATTCCGGCCAATTTTGTCCGATTCAACGGATGTTGAAAAATCAATAAACTCAAAATCATTGAGAACATTTTTCTAGTAACGTTAATGGTAATTAAGATCATTGAATCAAACTGTTCTAACGTCAAAAATATAAAAATTTGTCCCACGGAGCCACAAATAGCATACCATATGATTTTTGTATATAAGACATCAGGAAACTGGTGAATGAATTTTAGGGAGTACGTTAGTTGGTTGGTGAGGATAGTGGAGTAAATTAAGACCAAGAAGAAAGAAATAAAGTTCAAGCTGATCATCAAATGAATTCCTGTCATTTTTTTGAATTTTTTGAACATTTGGTCTTGAGTTGAATTTGTTAAGCCGTCGAGAAGAAGGGAGATCAAAAGGTATGACATGCCAAGAGTGGCGCTTTTGCTTGGTGCAACAGCATCAATATTGCTCTCAGTGGATAGAGTCGATGGCTTCTTGTAGGAGAAGAGAAAAACGCCAGCAGTAATGATTACAGCAATGAGATATTTATGAGCTGGGAATTTCCGTTTATATAAGAAAGTATGAATGATTAACACTGGTATCAATTTGCAAGATTTGGCTAGTAAATAAGTAACGAAATCAATATGGTTTAAGGAGGAGTTTCCGATGGGGGTAGATACGGATTGGGTAACGGAGACAATGATTAATGTTTTGAGAAGTTGAGGGTCGTAAAAGAATTCATACAAGTATGTAATGTATGATTTACGTTGTTGTTGATTTGGGTCATTCTTGGTTGTGGTTGCGGTTGCAAGCGCACGATTTTGGACTTCTCCTATAGCATATTTGTAACCCAAGTAAGATAAGCCTATGATGAATGCGAATATGTTTTGAACAATTTGAATGAATAATGGAGCTTTGAATTGTTCTCCAGAAGGACCGTATCTGGCCACGGAGATGTTTTCGTGGAAATATGACCAAGAGAGAAAAGATGAGTATATGCCAGCGACACACCCTATTAACACGAGAAATTTGGATGATTTTTTTCTAGTAGTAGCCGCTGATATTTCAGCATTTGGAAGCTGTGATTCATTTGAAGCAGGCTGTTCTTGTGTCTGTGAAAGGCCTGGGCCCAGCACAGGTCTTTTGTATAGTTGTGATTTGAGATTAGGCTCTTGAGAAACGGAGCCAGTTGCAGAAGATGTTCCAGACATTCTTGTTTCCACGGTGATGGCAGTTGCAAAAGAGAACTATTAGAGTTTTAAGAAAGAACTGAAAGTGTGAAGCCAATGACTGTGTTGGAGACTTGGTATCCTTGAGGGTTGGTTTGACTTGAAGGCTAACTACAGGCCAGCTCCTTTGATGTTGACATTTCGACATTTCGACATTTCTCCAGCGGGACACTCTGTTTCAGCCAAAACAGAAATCACAAAGCACGCGCATGATACATACATCAATGCGCATGATACCGCATAACGAAGCAGGGAGAAAAGAATTCTATACACTTACAACACAACGAGAGTAGAATAGAATGTCTAAGTAAACTTTTGATATTATGATTTAAAGTGGCAATATGGATATGCCTATAGTACAGTGCAAAGGAAACGACACGCACAAGCAGTGTCTATATATATATAACGAAGAGATATTTTTCAAAGCCCGCTGTGATGGACGCCAACAGATTAATTCAGTAATAGCGGCAATATTTCATTTCAATATTCTAAAACCAGAGACCATCATGGCAAATCAGGAGACATAATATTGATATTACTACTTGCTGATTCTTGACAACTTTTGGCTTCACAAGACAGACAGACAGACAGACAGACAGACAGACAGACAGACAGACAGAGGGACAGAGAGACAGATTATAGGACGGTTGTATGAAAGAATGCCGAACTCTTCCTTTTTGATGGTCAAGATGCTTATATGCTGAAGCCATAACCTTGCATGCACTTCTTGTAGGAAGTGATCAAAGTGTCGCATTTACCGGAATCTTCACCATTGAGCAAAAGACATTCGTCTCTAGAAGCCTTTTCAGGCTTGCAAACGCAGCATGGCTTTGGTTTATTGATTTCGCAGGCGGCTGGAGCAGCAGCAGCAGCAGAAGCAGGAGGAGCAACAGGAGCAGCTTGTTCAGACATGATTATTGTGGTGAGCTGTTTGGTACTGTGAATGTGGAAAGAGCGTAGCAGTTGTCTGTTGATTAAAGGAAAGAAAGATTTAAGCGATTTTCAGTTTTCGGTTTATTTCGCTTATTAATTGCTGCGATGCTAACGTCACGTGAGGGATACCCTTTTCAATCAACCAACTTATGACAGTCTCGTCAGCTTTGCACCAGCTGCACTGACAGTAGTGGCAGGACTCTCTCCATTAACCAGATCTTGCTGCGACGAATCCCCAGAACTAGTCAGATCAACCCCGTTACTCACCCCGTTCTTAAGTGCTTTGAACTTTCTTTTTTGTGTACTCATAACTTTCTGGAACACTTGAATATGTTCACTTTTTTGCACTTCAGTTAGCTTGGAAACATACAGTTGCGCAGGAAGCAATGCTTTTGCTCTTTCCACGCTTGTCAAAATCGGCATTGCTTTCTTGAGTGCCTTGTTAGCAGTGCTTGTGCCAATGTGAAATAAGCCTTTGAACAACTTGCCGATCCAGCTGAAGATTCCTTTGTCTTGAACTTCGTCTGTGCCGTTTTGTTGTGCAAGGCCAATGACGTCCACATCGGTGGCAGTAGTCGTTGCGGCGGCTGCCAGTGTTGGGGTTTGCGCCGCTTGAGCAGCAACAGGAAAGGTAGTTGTTGGTAGTGCTGCTTCTGAAGAACCATTTATGGCTCTTGACCGTATAGTTATTGGCAACGGATATGAATGAGAAGTATGTCTGATGTTGCAAATTGCAAGCATGCACAAAAGTGCCGGAAAAATATACAATAAACCGGTTTGCATTTTGAGCTGTAGTTAGGCGAACAGGATTATCTAGTTTGTAGCATTGGCACAATAGAAAAGAATTTTATAATGGATTTGCGCATAAGTCAAACAGGATCCCATTTTAAGCACACACACATATATATATATACAAGTAAAACAAAGCTTGTTGGCAAGAGTCAGGGAATGCAGTGTGACATTCCCGAGTATTGATGTTTTTGCGACTATGTAGTGGATACATTTTGAGTAGATATGCGGAGGGCATTGGCATCCAGTAAAACCACTGCGCTGTTCCGCAGCTTAGGAACTGTGGCACTTGAGATCTTTTGGGATTGGACCTAAAGCAAATACTTGATGGAGATACCCAGCAAGAGAAATGCAAACTTTAAAAGCTTTTGAAATGTCTATATATTCAAGTAGATCTATATCTCTACGGACCGGGTGGAAATATTTGCAAAAGCCTATAGACAACCTTCAAAGTCAAGGTGTTAAATATTAATTTTAAAAAACAGCAAAGGAGATAGGCATAAACAAATATGAAGCTTTTTTTGATTCTATTTCTTTCTCAAGGCCTCATTTTTAGAACCGTTAGGGCAGTGAATAAGTACCTTGATAATCCCAGCTATGTATTTGACAGTTCTTTGTATGAAAACTTGGCTGAGTCTTCCAGTCTGTCCGATGACGACAATGATGATGACAATGACACTGACAATTACAATAACAATGATAATGACGACGACAACAATTCAAGCACATCAATTGGGAATAAAAATATTGTTTTCCCAAATTATGCAAACTACAGCACCGCATCAGCTTACTCCAACTTCAGCTCATCACAACTATCGTATATAAACAGCACCGACAACATCCAAGACAAATCAGCAGGATCGGTAATCAAAGGGATTGGTGAATTTTTCTGTGGGTTCTTTATAGTCTGCGATATCATTGATACTGTGGTTAATGTTGGGATAGATGTTGCAGATGCGGTTAGCTCAAAGAATAAAGAGGTCGAAAATGCTATTAAGCAGGCTACTAAGTTAGTGCCTATCAAGGAAGAGATTGAATGAACTAGAATACCAATTTTTAGATTATTGGGTGTTTGGTTTCCATATATGTCGTTGACATTTTTCGTTTTATTTTCACGTTATTTTTTGCTTTCGTTTTTGCTTTCTTGCCTGCTTTTTTTTTGACACTTGTTCACTCTACCACATTTTTGAAAACTTTATTTTATATAATATATTATAATATAGACAATGCACCAATAATATTACGATCTACAAGGACAACAAAAACAACGAAAAGAAAAAAAAAAAAATAAAAAATAATAGCAGTAAACAAAAGTAACGACGTTAAAATACATACGTTCTTCAGAGCAATAATGGGTTGATCGAAATGAAATGAAATGAAAATCTATTAAATGTAAAAATACGCAATAGTTGTCATTGTCCTTATATTCGTAACTATAGTTGTAGTTATATAATTTCGCGAATGTCAACACATACAAGGCTACCCGCGTAAGCTCAAAGGAAATTTCAATGCCCATATTTGACCCAGTCAACAGTGCTCATTTGAGTCAATCTCGACAATGCTCTAACAAAAGCAAATCGTTCTTCGTCCAATGAGAACATCTGACTAGACTGAGCCAATATGTTTTTATCAACTTTGGTGCTACCAATTTCCTTGGATAGTTTCTTTTGGATTTTTCGGTTACTTTTCGAGGTGGCTAGGGAGACTGCTGGATTTTCTTGCTTGGTGGCAGTGGCGTCCTGCTGTGCCACACCATTAACTGACTTTTGGTCTACTTGGTCATTGTCGTTTTTGCTGTTGTTGATGGAACTCCCACCTTTGACATCACTATAATCGTGAATCACCGCGTTTTCCACCAAACTGAACTCATCGTCCTTCCGGATGAATTTCGGATCAACAAACAATCGATTAAACTGATTAGCTCCCGTAGTGGCAAGTTTCCCATGATTATCATAAATCGCATCCAAGAAAGTAATGAATCGTCTCACTTTGTCTCTCACGTTGATGCTCAAGTATGGAATATCCGTCACTATAAAACTATTGTAATGTGAAGCAAGCGCCAAGTAGTCACCAGCAGCTAATGGGCGGCCGCAAAGTTCATCAAATGTAAACTGTGCAATTGTGTGAGGAATTGACTTTGGCACCTCAAGCTCCCTTCCCCAAATTTTGATTGTGTCATTGATTTTCACGGTGGAATTTTCTGCACCGTGATCCAACTCGGTCGTTTGAGCAAAATACTTGAACCACTGGTCAATGTGCTGCAGTCTCTTGGCCTTGCTTTCCGCAGAATGGTATGACGTTCCCTGGGTTGGGTAAAAGTACACTGACGATAATGGTTTTTGGATTCTTCTATAATCTGTTGGCGAATCTAGATAAACAACATTAGTACGGTTTTCAAGGAGTCTAATTGCAGGAATGAAGGATTCTCTTTGGATCCCATTGATGTACAAATCGTTTGGCTCTCTATTACTGGTAGCGAAAAGGATAAGGCCATGAGATGGGGCCAACGTGGTAGAAATCAATCGACGAAGTAGCATTGCATCCGCGACATCTGTGACTTGAAACTCGTCAAAGCAAAGCACGGTAGACTGCTGAGCAATTTCTGCAGCTAGGATTGGAATTGGGTCAATGTCTTGCTTGCCGTGTTTGATTATAATCTGGTGTGATCGTTTGTGCAAATTTTGCATGAATTGATGGAAATGAACTCTTGTTTTGGTCAAGTGCGGCGGAACGGTGGAGTAGAAGAGGTCCATTAGCATGGTTTTCCCACATCCAACATCGCCCCAAAGATAAAGTCCTTTAGGGATTGACTGGTATTCCTCGGAGGTGTGGTTTTCCTTTGCGGTTTTTCTACTGAATAAAGAAGTGATTGATGAGAAGATCGATGGGGATTTTGGAGTGACCTCGTTAATGTCGGGAATGTCAACTTTTGGTGGATGGTAATTTTTAAGATGTTGATGGAGGTTGCCCAACTTGGCAAGGATTTTCCGTTGATACTCATCATTTTTGAGTCTCCCTAGGCTCACTAGTCTTTGGTACTCGAGTAATGGTGTTTCAGCCACTTTATTAGAGTGATTAGGTTCGCGAGAGGTATCGCCAGTAGTAGTAGTGGTGGTGGTGGTAGGACTGGCAGTGCCGTAGCTTCTGCCCCATACTAGTATTCTAGCATGGAAGTTTGAAGTTTTGAGGAACGTAGCAGTGGGTCTCATGGCTGATATATATGAATATTAGCATGTGAAGCAATTTGCAAGTGGATTGGCACTGTATTTCCTACAGTAGTAATAATGTGTGGTATAGTATATCAGAGCAAAAGTTATTGATGCGTAAAGTCGAAAGCAATGCAAGTTTTAAAGAGTGTGGGCGGACTAATGTGCCATTTGCCAGATGTGCTGAGTGTGTGTAATCTAGTTGTGGTGGGAATGACTGCTGCTGACTGGAAAGAAAGGAAATAGGCTACTGGATACTGCACACAGTGGTAGCAAAAGTCGGCACGAGAGACGTTATTTTAAATATCAAGTTTAAAGTTTTGACTGTTTTCTGTCTCGGAGAAAGAATTCTTTCTTGAAGAAAAAATGACGACAATCATCAAAACGTCCACGGTCCGGTCTCCGGAGAAACTCAAACTCTTCAAGTCTACGACAGATGCAGTGTCTATAGCTATGGTTCCCCGTCAGAGAATGTGGTCTCTGTAGAGATCGGAAGTTCATGGCGCTACTGCGATACTTATTACCAAGTACTTTCCGCTCCTATCCCGTCTGTAATTATCCTGTAGTAACGATAGTCGAGCTGATACTTTATTGCCATTGAGCGTGAGATCAGACGGATATCTAAGGACGAGACGTCTAAATCTTTTCAAAGTTCCTTGTGCAAGAAGATGACATTAGCCGTCGTCTATATGCTGAGGGAAACAGACTAAGCAGGCCACGAAGAGGAGCAGCAATGTTAGTCTTCGGTGTGGCAAGGAACAGTGAGGCCATTGCAATCATCTGCTTAGGTGTTATATATTTCCACATATGGTGCACTGATATTACACTCTGTAGCTGTTAGCGAATGTACCTCTGCGTCGGTATACCCTCAACTCGGTTATGTGCCTTTCTGGATACCCGCCCCTGTCCATCAAGAGTGTTGCGGGTAGTAGACTTTCTCTATCATATATACCACTTCTGTGGATGATATCTACAACGCTAAACTAGCACAGTTGGTGATCTACCCAGAGCTTTTAATGTAAACGTTTCAACTTCGGCAGTAGCACTAGAAACAGTTACACACTTCACAAGTCCATATATACACCCACACCCACACACGCTCCAATACCAATGAGCACCTCTAAGCCCTCCTTTGGAGGCACAGCCCCATACGACCACCTGGTCCACAACCTCAAGAAGGTCAAGCTCTCTTTCTACGACCCTTTCAGCGTCTACCCAAAGATCCAAAAGGAACTTGAATCAAAACTTCCGCTCACTAACCTCCATTGGAAAGCATCAGACAAGTCACCATTGCGTTCAATACCATGTCTTGATGTTGATATAGTGGAAGAAATCCCCAAGACTAGCAAGTCCGCTCCTTTGATCAAGACTATAGATGAGCAAATGCAAAGAAAACCAGCTACTGCCACCACCACCACTACTACTACTACAAAAGAACCTGCATCTTTGCTCAAAAGAGCTTCTACCATAATAAAACCTTCTTCTTCAGATGTATCTCTCAAAAGCTTCGAGGGCAATGCACAATCACAAGCTGATACTGCCCAATCGTCACCATTGCCACAAGATGTAGACTCTTTTGCCTATGAGGCTGACGAGTCCGCTTTGACTGACTTGATCAAATCTATCAATGATAGCTATTTGAAAATCATGTTTTTCGAAGCACAGAATATAGAACATTACAAACAGAATGTTCGCCCATTTATCAAAGAGTGGTTTAAACAGTCAGTTGACAATTCAAAATTGCCAACTGATTGGCTACTTATCTTTTATATTCCTCAAGGCGGGAAGGACGATTACACAACCGCTTTCAAATATGGATTACTAGATAAAATCAAATTGGATTTCAGCAATTATAGCAACGCTTCATTCATGAATGATACAGTCGACGTTGCCAATGGCGCTGGAATAAATAATGCTAATGGTTTGAAAATCTTGAAACTCAAACATGATTATCCATCCATCAATGAACAGAATCAAGCATGGAATGCATTTCTTCATAGCGTGAAAACCGGTATTCTCAACACGTTTACCGAAAGAGTCAATTTTTTTGATTACAAAATTTCCAAATTCTTGAATTCGTTTAGTGCCGCGAAGGGAACTAAAACTCATGCAAGAAATGGCTCCATAGTGAGCAAAATTGATAATAGACCTGTTTTTTCTCTGGAAATGAATATTGGGTTGTACTTCATGATGAATGAAAATCTCGGAATATTGTATCATGATTTAAGCTTATATGAGGATTCATTAATTCAGTATGACAATTTGGAAAAAATATTTGAGTTTTACTTAAGAAGACATGAGGATAATCATCTTGATTTGAAATTTCTTACTAATGTTGGATTCGAAGATGATTTGGAGAAAAACTTATTTTACTTTAATATTTACAAATCGTTGCAAAATAGTTCTTTTCAAGATGACAATGATAACAGCAACAACAACAACAACAACAACAACAACAATAGCGTCCCAGGATTTACAGTTACTGCATACGAGCAAATTGCTCCTAAAATTTTCAAGTCATTAACTGATTTCAATAACCCAATTTTCGAAACTTTGAGGAAAAAAATCCTCAGCAATGATATTCTGTATTTCGAAATGAAAAATTATTTTTTCTTGAAGAAAATCACTCTAATAACTTCTATAATCTTCAACAATTTTTCACAATTATCATCTACTCCATCAGTCAATTCCGTCTATATTTATGACTTATTAAGCCGGTTAAAGACTTTTATCATTGAAGCAAATTTCGAAGTCTTGAATTTCAAAGGAAATTCAAATCATATTGATTTATTAAAATTGGCGGAGTTTTGCTTTACTATGATTGACAATTATTTGCTATTTATTAATGAGTATTTCTTTAAACCACCACAGAAGACCACTGACCCGGAAGCTAGAGCATTGCCACCACTTGGTAATAAGTCATACTCGGTTTACTCAAAAAGTAAAGAAATTAATGATATTATTGGAGAACTAAGACTCACTCAACGATTCTTCTTAGTAATTTTAGCAAAATTTTACGGCTATAAGATCGATAGTGTTACTATTGACCAACTAGTGGATATAAAGCTATCAGCATTTTTAAAAAATAACTCCTTATCAAATGAAGACAAAACAACCACTTTCCAATTCAATCATCCATTATTAGCCCGAATCTTTTCCAAATTTGAAAATTTTGCCAATTATTTTAAATATTTGACAGAATCTGCCATTGCAAACTTCAACATTTCTGATAAGCCAAGAAACGTGGACATTTTATCCATAGATATTGCGCTTTTGAATTACCAAATTGGCAACTATAATGATAGCTTGTTAGTTTTGCTTAACTGTCCAAATTTCTATAATGAACAAGGCTGGGAGTATATTGGGTTTTACTTGTTGAAAGTTTTTGTTAGCTGTTTGGAAAAAGTTCTAAAGGCGGAGGAATTGAAGTTGGAGACTCTAACAGCTGCAGCTAACCCTAGTAATACTGAAAATAGTACCATCACCAAAGAAGAAGTCGTTGAAGAAATTGACAAGTTGAGAGCAAAAGTGTCGTCTAATAAGGTATTACTCTTCAAGTCATACTTAGACTTACTTTCCACTTTGATTGATTCATCTGAGACCGCCAACAAAATGACAGAAATATCATTAACTTCAGCAACACCAACCACCAACATTTACTCAAATTCCAATTTCATAAACAATAATTTGGAAAATATTAGCAAATATCTAACTGATCCAAGACAAATTGACTCAATTTTGCAAAATGCGCTCAAGTTGAAAAATGAAGTTGAATTACAGTACGATTTGAACAAAATTTTCAAGTATAAGGTTCACCCATTTGTTGTTAGTCGGGAGAGCAATGTGTATTGTGTTGAATTAGATATTGAAAACTTGACTTTATTCTTGCACGAGAATGCAACTGCAAATGACAGTGATTTGAATATTTTTGATTTTGATAAGATTGAGTTGACGATGCAGAATATTTCCGATAGTGGCGAGTTAGTGACTTTCAAATTCGATAAGCAG
>JXWR01000420.1_pt1 | contig 10245 bp, 7 predicted proteins | sample 315541 | NCBI WGS metagenome assembly JXWR01 (sample SAMN03273951, study PRJNA271842) | soil metagenome | isolation source: rice field ambient CO2 | place: India: CRRI Experimental farm Cuttack,Odisha-753006 | collected 2013-12-17
AAAAAAAAAAGAAAAAAATTTTCTTTCTCTTGAAGCTCTGGCATGACATTGCTCACCGCCTCTTTGCCTTTCTCCGCTCAACAATCTCCCTAACCAACAAAGCAAGCCCTTCCTCAACCGCAAAACCGGGCTCTGTGTCCATTGAGATAAAGCAGCAGTTCCACAGCTTGGCCAACTCTTTGCCATTGGCGATGAGCACCGGGCTTGCTCGGAAGTCTTTGACGTGGGTGCAGATGATGATGATGCTGGGGACCTCATCGTCCTTTATGTCAATTTTGAACTCGAGATCCTTGCGCGGGATGGAGAGGTCGAGGTCGTCCTGTTGGGACCTGTGGTGCTTTCTGTGTTTGCTGTGTTTTGATTTGCTGGAGGAGTTTTTGGCAGATGAGGTCGAGGTTGATGAAGACTTGCCAAAGAGGCTAGGTCTTGAAGATTTGTGTTGTTGCTGTGGTTGTGATTGTGATTGTGATTGACTTTGAGAGTTTTGGTTTGAGGATACTGGCTCCTCATCAACTATTGGTTCAGAGACTGATCCGTGACCCAAATTGCTTGGGTTGTTTAAATTGGACGGTGACGAACTATTGGAGCTTGCATTCGCAGACGCTTCTTTTTCCTTTTCTAATTTCCGATCCTTTTGTTGCTGTTTATTCACTTTCCAAAGGTGTTTTATAGATGAGGTGATGGAAAATGCATCGGTTTCTGATCTTGTTTGATACTGCTTCAAGTATAGCTTGTAACTTTTCCATCCTTCAAAAATTACTGATCTCATCTTGTGTAGCAATTCAAAAGAACTGTGATCGGGGAGCGGGCTACCGCTTCGCTGGCCCTGTGTGAGGTTATTCTCAATCAGAGATGCTGATAATGATAATGATGATGATGATGATGATGGCCCTGACGATGATGATGATGCTGATGACGAGGAAGGCAAATGAGAATAAGAACTATTTGCATTGTTTGGCAAAGCAGATGCAATTTCCTGGTACGCCGGAGGATTCAAGTTCGGCACTGCTGAGTACATCAAAACATAGCCATCAATGCTCCCATTCAACTCCCCGGCTCCCGACCCAACGAGCATTGGCCTCGTGGCAATAGGCAATCTTGGATCATTAGCCAAGTTGTGCAAATATTCTTCACCAATTCTTGCGCCTAGGGATAATTCTAGAAATGGGACAATTAGGCTAGGGTTGAATGTTGGAGTGTCTACCATTTCAATCAAGATTGGCGAAATCAGTGGGATTTGAAATTGGAGGTTTTTCTCATTGCTGTTGCTGTTGTTGTTTTGTTGGTGGTGGTAGGGGCGGGGGCTCAAGTAGCTATTGCCGTTGGGATTGGCAACTTGATAGTGATTGGAGATTCTTGATGCGTGAGATTGTACGGCATTCAATGACGAACTGCTGCTTGATGAGAACCCGGAGATTGCTGTTTTGAACGAGTTAGTGGACACGTTTGTGGGCACTGCAGACAACAATGCGTTACTGTTTTTGATTGTAGTGGAAGAGTTGGTAATTAGCAATGGCTTATAGTAGTCGTCAATGGGGGAATTATAAGTGTAATCATCGGTATCTTGAAAATTAGCGTAATAATAAGCATAAAGATCCGACTGGATTTGCAAATCCGGTGCAGAAGGCGATAGTTTCAGTTTGTTTACCAACTTGGCTAGTTTTTCGTTATTGTAGTTCAGCTCATTGAGCCGTTCGTGAGTTAAGGATACATCAAAAGCATCATTTTTGGCAAACGCATGAGCAAGATTAGAGGAAAGGACAATATTGTTGGCTTCATTGATCAAGTAGTTCAAGCTGCTAGAATTGGCAAGCTCATCTAGAATCAAACGCGATTTTTTCAAGATTGGCTTGAACTTGAGCAAAGTGGTGGTGAAGTCGCTAGTGGGATAGTACGTTTCCTGGAAGATTCCGGACTGTAGTTTCGTGATGAAGGACGACTTGCCCACTTGGTTGCCTCCAAGGACGGCGATGCGGAGCGGGTCCTGCTCGTTTGTGATCTTGTTCCAGGGGACTTTCCTGGTTGGGTTTGCCGGAGAGGAGACCATTGGATGGGGGGTTGCAAGGTAAAGCGTGTTTTGTACCAAAAAGTGATTGGCTGATTTGGGATGTCTAATGTTGAAGCGATTTTTTTGCTTGGGCTTTGCCTGGGCTCTAAATATTTTTTTTTTTTTTTTGGTGATGATGACTGCAGGGTGGTGTAGTAGTAGTAGTGGTGGGGGTGTATAACTGGGGGTGTTGTAGTAATTGTGGGTCAGGTGCTACAGACTAGCGCTCATCAGCCACAGTCATGAGACTGTCAGCGGCGCCACACTTTTTGTCGCTGTTAGTTGTAATTTTGTAGTGATTGTGATGTGATATTCCAGTCAAAACCCAACCACCTTTTGCAATCTTTACCAATTGACTCTCTATCTCTCTCTCTCTCTCTCTCTCTCTCTCTACTCTGTCATACTCACCACACCACAAAACACAATGATTGTCCTAGCAAAGCTCCTCGCGGTGTTTCTTGCCGCAGTTGCTGCCTATCCCCACCAGAAACCGCTCCAATTGCAGCAGTTGCTGTCTACTCTAGCCGTCGATGACTCTTCTTCAGTCACCACTCTCTACGCCGCCAGCAACGACACTTCGTTTGCCGCGCTTCTTGACTTTCACCGCGCTCTAGTGCAAACCCGCTCAATCTCCTACTCCGAAAACAACGCCGCCAGCCTCGTCGAGGCCTTCCTCACCGCCCGCGGCTTCACCGTCCGCTCTCAACCGCTCGGCGATAACAGCGGCACCAGCGATAACGCCAACCGCCGCAACTTGTACGCGGTGCATTCCCGCTCTTCCAGAGACTCAAACCACCGCAGGCTCCTCATCACCACCCACTTGGACACCGTGCCTCCATATATCCCATACGAGTACGACGAGCAAAATGGAGTGATCCACGGCAGAGGCTCTAACGACGCCAAGGGCTCGCTTGCAGTGCAGCTTTTCAGCGTTTTGCAGTTGCTTGAAAGCGGCAAGATCCAGCCTGATGATGTTGCGTTTTTGTTTGTTGTGGGCGAAGAAGTCGATGGCGATGGTATGGCAGTTGCTTCTCAGTACTTCCTAGACCATAACAATAAACATGAGTCAAAGGAATTCGGCTGGGACGTTGCTATATTTGGCGAACCTACGGAAAACAAATTGGGAATCGGTCACAAGGGCAACTATATCTTTGATTTGGATGTTTATGGGAAAACCGCCCACTCTGGGTATCCGCATTTGGGCATCAGCAGTAATGAAATCATTATTGATTTCCTCACTCAGCTCCTCCAATCCTCGGACAAATTGCCATCCTCCAATTTGCTTGGCCCTACTACTGTCAATATCGGTAAATTGGACGGCGGTATTGCATTGAACGTTTTACCAAGCTACTCCCATGCCGCGGTGTATTTCAGAGTCGCTGATAACTCACAGCAGTTGTTGCAGGTGGTTGACGAGTTGCTCAACAGCACCAACGCCAAGTGGGCCAAGAAGTTCCCTGACTTCAAGCCACCATCTCCAGCTGACCAAAAGCACAACAATACTCAAGATAAGGGGCCTTTTGTGTTCCGTAGTAATGTCGCTCTCAAAGAACCGCAATTCTTGGACTACAAAGTCCCAGGTTTCGAAAGCATTGCGTTAGCGTTTGGCACAGACGTTCCTGGTTTTAAATTGCCAGTTACTAGAAAATACTTGTACGGTCCCGGACTGATTTTTTCTGCTCACTCGGACCATGAGTATGTTACTGTGCAAGAGTTGCTGGATAGTTTGGACGGTTATAAGAAGTTGATTTTGTGGAATTTGGAGAATTTGGAGAACTTAGATTAGACTGGGGAGAATACAATGCCATTGGCATACCCTTTGGGTTTGGATTAGAAGAAAATGTGTACAATCGGAATCAATATTAACAAATATTGCCATTTGAAAATTAAATAAATTTAACACACAAACACCTAAAATCTAAATAGAGAATGTTAACTGTATTTACTTTTAAAGAACAAAATAAAAGCTAACTGCTCACTTAGCGCTCGACGCGATCTATAATGTGTGGCCAAATCGTAACGTATATGTTTGAAGTGGCATTGACTTTGGCAAACTTGTCTCATTTGGCACAGCAGCGCCAACATAGTCTCGAATAAGCAGCGCGAATCTGAAAGAATGGCTGTAAATGTGCAATCAGCAAGCGACCTCGACGCAATCTTTATAACAAGTCAAAGAGTCACATCGCACCATACGCTACTCGAGGAGTGCGCCCGCTAAAGGTGAAAACTTGTTTGAATTAGTCTCGCTATATGGAGAGGCATTGGCGGCTAAACGTTGCCATACTTCATAGCCGCCCTTTTAACTTTTCGATTCAGAGGCTTCTTTTTGGCTCTTTTCCTTCAAATCCTTCTCAATACCCTTAATTTTTTCCCTGATTCCATCTCTCAAGCTTTGATCTCTCTCCATTGCCTCCTTAATAGAATCCTCAATAATCTTATTGATAATCTCGTCCTTGTACAAAAGTCCCGTCATCAACCCCGACAGTTTCCCCTTATTTTGCTGTGATAATTTGGGATCCTCTTTTATTTTTTTCGTGATCTTGTCTTGGATCAGATCAATAAGCCGTTGATGATGAGTCTTGGAGCTCTTGAAATTGTCGTAGAGGCTCTTGCGATATCCGTCAAAATGGCCCTTACGTTTGAAACTGATGACTAGCTGTTTTGCCTCTGACATGCTTATACTTATAATGATGGTGCTTGTTTTTGGATTGAATGATCTTAAGCAGCTAGTGGGTGGATGCTCTGGTGTGGTATGTGTCATAAGCTTGGAGCTTGTCTTGTATTATTCTAAAAAAACGCTTTCTTTAGTCAGTTTTCCGTTTCTGGCGTTTTGTTTTCGTTTGTGGCCCAATTAGGTAAAACGGCGTGCCGACGATAACAAAACTGCCCCCAATAAAAAAAAATCACCATTTCCCAGTGTTTTCTTCTTCTTCTTCTTCTTCTTCTTCTTCTTCTTCTTCTTCTTCTTCTTCTCACTTTTGACACAACAGCCAATTTCATACAATAAAACAAAACATTACAACTATATACACATAAAAAAGACATACATTATAATACAAAATATGTTGCTCAACACCTTGCTTCTTGCCAATGTTGCAAGTTGCTTGACAATCCCATTCATCCACAATGCACAAGAAGTACTCAATGGCGTATCTCCATCATCGCATAAACATGACATTGAGAGTCTCCCCTTGATCGATTCTGAAGCTATCCAAGCCTTAGTTAACGAGCAAGATCTCAGAGATGAAGCCGATACTCTTTTCAACATCTCATTGAACTCCATTCCTGAATACGGTAACCCAACTAGAGTCATTGGATCCGAGGGTCACTGGGGCACCATTGGTCACATTTTGGATGTTTTGCATAAGTACAGTTGGTATTATGACATCAAGGTGCAACCATTCACTACTGTGCTTAGCAAAATCAATGAAGCTAAAGTGGCCATCAATAGTAAACCAGTTAATCAATCTCTTGGATTGCGTTTGTCTCCTCCAACTGAACATAATGACTATGTTAAGGGAAAATTAGTGGCTGTGGCAAACAATGGTTGTGACGATGCTGATTATCAAGCCTTTGCTTCTTTGAGTAATAATGAAGAAAGTCACATTGCTTTGATTCAACGTGGAGTTTGCCCATTTTCTGTCAAGTCAAGATTTGCCCTCAAGTATGGTGCTAAAGCCGCCATTATTTATGACAATGAAGATAGCAATTCTGTTTTCAGTGGTACTTTGGAAGAACCAATTGAACAATTGGCTCCAACTATTGGTATCACCAAAAAGACTGGTGAATATTACATTGAAAATTACTTGAACAAAAACTTGACTGTGGATGCCGCAGTGCTTATTGATGCATATGTTAAGAACGTTGTCACTAAAAACATTATTGCTGAAACCAAGTTCGGTGATAAGGAAAACATTGTTATGGCCGGCGGTCATTCTGACTCTGTGGAAGAAGGTCCTGGTATTAACGATGATGGCTCTGGAACTATTTCATTGTTAAAAATTGCTGAGTATTTGACCAACTTCAAACCAAACAATGCCATTAGAATTGCATTTTGGGCTGCTGAAGAAGAAGGCTTGTTGGGTTCCACTTATTATGTTAAGCAATTGTCAGCTGAGGAAAACTCCAAACTTAGATTGTTTTTGGATTATGATATGATGGCTTCTCCAAATTATGCCTTCCAAGTTTATGATGGTGATAATGCTAAAAACCCAACTGGTTCAGAAGAAATTAAGAATTTGTACATTGACTGGTATACCAGCAACCAGCTAAATTATACTCTTATTCCATTTGACGGTAGATCCGACTATGCCGCTTTTATTGAAAATGGTATCCCAGGTGGCGGAATTGCTACTGGTGCTGAAGGAATCAAGACTTCTAATGAAGTTGAACTTTTTGGCGGTAAAGCTGGTGCCTGGTATGATCCATGTTACCATCAAAGATGCGATGACTTAACTAATCCAGATTATTACGCTTGGGTGGTTAATACTAAATTGATTGCGCACTCTATTGCCACTTATGGTGAATCTTTGAAAGGGTTCCCTGAAAGAAATGAAACTAAGGCTGAAGTTAATGGTATGGCTAAGGGTTTCAAGTACCGCGCTCACAGTTTGGTTTTCTGATTGATTAATTGACTGAAAGATTTTGCCTTTTTCTTGTCTTTGCTTTTTTTTTTTTTTTCTTATTTTCTTTTCTCTGCTTTTCATTAATGTTTATTTATGCATTACATTTCATAGAACTCGCATTTATCATCTTTAACCAAAGAAGAAATTGATAATAATCATGGCCTAGAAAATGTTCTTTTTTCTCCATTTAATGATACACAAAATAACATAATAATAAAATAATAAAACTTTTTGATTTTAAAAAACAAAAAAAAAATTAAAAAGGGAATTAACCGTATTTTGCATACATGTAGCAGAGAGCCCATAAACCGTTTTTTACAAACAGTGCTGAGGTAAAGTATTGTAAGCAATAAAGACTATGTTGCTTTGTTTCGGGATAGGAGTTGTGGATAGAAGAGTTTGAGCCGAAAATGGCACTGCTATATTGAATCAGTGCGGGAGATAAAAACAACTATATAAGTAAGGTTTGACCCTTTAGAAGGAAAGGTTATGTTAAAGCTCATTTGGGAAGATCGTATCTATAATATATAAAAAAAAAACACATATGGCTTGTCTATTTGTAAATATGTCTATTTGTCTAGTAAATGGTTAGAATTAGGAAAAAAAATAAAGAAGCAGTAGAAATTGTCATTAAGTGAGCAAAAGAAAACTGAAGAAAATTTGTAGTTGATTAAGAAATAAAAAAAAAAAAAAAAACAATCGAGACACATGTCAAGTTATTCAATATATCTGTTGGGCCAATTCTCTTTCTGCAAAGTACCTTCTTCCGAGGTACGTTCCATTAAGGCTAGCACTAGCATAAGAAGTTGCTAACGTACTCGAATCAACCAAGTAGGATGAGGCCACCCCAGAGCTATCTGTTGCACTACTTGCACGTCTAGTTCTATGAACCGTTGCATATATAGTATTGGTTCTCGTGACTGTGAACTGCCTGGTTACTGCCGAAGTGTGCACCACGTTCAGCGATGTCGAATAAACTCCCACCGTGCTGCCGTTGGAATCTGTTACGGTGATGGTGGCGGTTACGGGAAACGTTGCGGTGATTGTGTCTGTTACTGAGATGGTGGACTCTTGTTTGGTGGTGGTGGCGGTGGCTGAAGATGGACACTGGTATTCGGTGGTGGTGACGGTGACGGTAGCAGGGGTGCAGAAAGCGCTGTCACTGGTTGTACTGGCGATGTTCTTATTGACAATACCATAATCGTCATCGCCGATAATAGCAGCTGAGCTAGACGATGACAAGGTTTGTCTAGCTAGAGTAACGAAAACAGTAGTGGTTCTGGTGGTAGTTGACGAAACGTAATCTGAATCCAAATTCGAGTTCGAATTCAAATTCAAACTAACGGAGGCAAGGCTGGCATTATTTGTGTCGTTGCTGTAGTACCTCTTCTCGCTGGCTGGGCCATTCAAATATGGAGAATTTTGGGCAAAAGAGATGCTTGTGAATACAATTGGAGCTAGCAAAAGGGACTTGAAAAGCATGATATAAGGAAATATTGTTTAGTTGCCACAAGGAAGCTTCAATGGTGGAGGGACGGTGTATACAAGTTCACGAACAAAGTTCAGGGTGCTTGAATTAAGTAAGTGATCTAGAAGCAGCTTTTTAGTTTTATAAACGAATTTAAAGAAGCTGGCAGTTTTATTTTGACAAAAGAGTGTGGATAAAGTTGGATTTATTGTTGTTGTTGTTTTTTTTTAGAAAAACGAAATGCACTGGTTAAACAAAAACAAAGAACTTTTAAATTGCATTGTTGATCCGGCAACAGCTCCTGGTATTTATATTGTCTGCCATGGCATACTACAACAGTGGTGTTGTATCATGGATCCAACGAACAGTGCGGTTTTACGTTGAGATCCTATATGCCACATCAATGCATAGTGATGCAATATGCATGTATCAGGATGAAAGACATTTGCATAAACTTACGGAGTCAGAGTACCATTTTAGCGGATTATTACCCGACTTTGAATCAGCATCTCTTCGCGATCATCATGTATCAAGCGCGCGCCTTGGTGTGATATACAAGAGGAAGAGGCAGAATCAAGAACAAAAATAATCAGACAAAAATCACATCACTCCATGAGCAATGGATAAGCTTCTTGACTTTGGCAACGCCACTAATTCTCAAGGTATTTTTCGCATCAAATCCAGTGCCTCTATGGCTCGTCCTTCAGCAAGAACAGGTGGTTCCAGCCATCATCATAATTCAAAGCTAAATGAGGTTATTAGTACGGTGGATGCTCATGTTGCTGAAATTCTTGAGCTAAGTGACAAAAATAGTGGCACGGTTAGAAGGCCACCGCTCTTGATTTCAAAATACTATAATCTTGTAAAGATACTTGCGGTTAATAAATATGCCGAGTCTTTGTATCTAATGATTGTACGAAACTTGGAGCTGTTCTTTGATGCAAATGTCACGATTCGCGAATACTTGGATAACATTATTGACATGTCTCGAAATATAGTCAACAGCGAACAGCTGCCCAGCAACAGTTCGAATCAAAATGATGATACTTCCACTACTAATTCTAGCTCAGTTGACGTTAACCAATTATTCAATAATTTCACACAAGAAGACTTTGATCAATGCTGCCAAATACTATACACCTTCATTAAATTGTTCAATTATGTATTTGCAAAAATCAACCCGATTGATTCTATTTTTGCTTATTTTGATCGGAACGTGCTTGTTAACTCATACTCAAAGTTAACGGTACGTGAGTTAGCCAATTCCTTATTCTACAAGAAACTATTTGTACCGGCTCAAAATGCAAGCAAGTTTCAAACCGTTGGTCGTATTGTGTTGGTAAATGTACTAAAGTTGTTGCATTTTAACCGATTGTATCAGTTGAATAGATACTTGGTTGAGCATGGGTTTGATCCGGTGCTACCTAATGAAATCATTGTGAAAAAGCACCATTCACAAACAGCGTCGTCAGAGAGAAAGGCAGATCAGGATGATGATATTGTGTTAGACGATGGTATCCTAGACGATAATGAAAATAATGACGGCAGTAGCGACAATAATGGAAGGAATGAAATTGACCCTGAAAAATTGCTTCTAAACACGTTATTAATATTCAAAAAAATCGATCTCATAATGTCCAATATTGGCTTTTATAGATATTCTGGTCTCGATGTTGTATCGTTAAAATCAATAAACTTTAACCGAATTTATTTGAATGAATTGAACAGATTTTGCTGGTTTTTAACTCAGACTCCGTTACTTGAAGAAAATCATGCTGTTACTTCAAGCTTCATGGCAATTTTTGAACGCATTTTTCGTCATGAAACCATACTTGCTAATCTGATTTTCAATAACAGATTCAACAAGCAAGAAGTCTTTGCCAGCAGTCATGATAGTAACAATAATAATAATAGTAATAATAATAGTAACTGTGACGATTTTTATTTTAAGTATTTGAATCAATATCATCAGTATTCCATATTTGCAGTGCATTCCAATTTCCAGCTTGATAACAACAAGAGGTTTATTTATTTGATAAGGAGAATCTTATTATATAAGCTTATTATCAATAATGATTATTTGAACAAAATTTTTATCAAGTTAT
>JXWR01007089.1_pt1 | contig 10230 bp, 9 predicted proteins | sample 315541 | NCBI WGS metagenome assembly JXWR01 (sample SAMN03273951, study PRJNA271842) | soil metagenome | isolation source: rice field ambient CO2 | place: India: CRRI Experimental farm Cuttack,Odisha-753006 | collected 2013-12-17
AACATTTTTTTTTTTTTTTTATTTTCTATTCCTACAGAGACAAAATAAAACTCACATCTTGCTACTAAAGTAATATAGGATTCTAATAAATACATTACCATCACAATTACACAATCATAATTGGTCTTAATTCAATACTTTCATCAAAGTTACAAAATATACTTTCAATACAATAAAGCCATGATACTTCCAAAAAGCATACTTAGAGTCCAATTGCAAAGACAAGCTAGTGCTGCTTCGAAATCTGCTTGCAATGCTGCTGCTAAGCAAAGCCAAAGCATTAGATCTTTCGCATTAGCTTCTCTCCCTCAACAACAACAACAACAACAACAACAACTATCGCGCTCCTCATTGACATCGCCAATATCAAGAACCCAAACCGCTAACTTTTGTTTTCAAAAATCACCTGCTTTTTTTTTTTCCAAAGGCCGCTATAGCGTCAGCACCACCGACGGGCGCCCCATCCCAACAGAAATCGACGAATTAAGCATACGCGATTATCATTCCGTTGCAGATGAGTTTCTTGAAGACATTGTTGAACAACTAGAGTCAGTAAGCGAAAAACATGCCGCAGTTGACGTGGATTATGCCGACGGAGTGTTGAATTTGGAATTGCCACCTCTTGGAGATTATGTGATCAATAAACAGCCTCCTAATAAACAAATCTGGCTAAGCAGCCCAATCTCAGGACCAAATCGTTACGACTTGGTCAAGGGAAAATGGACTTCTTTGAGAGATGGATCGGAGTTGAAGGAGGTTCTCGAAGCTGAGGTGGGAGAGGCTATTGGTGATGCTGAATTTAAGTTCGACTGATTCTTTTGAGCAGAGGATGTTTATTTTAATGGTACTTATTTCTAAGTCGATTGGAAGGATGAAAAATGGCTGCGTGCCTGAATTTTGTTATATAATGGATTGATGGAAGATTGTGATAGAACTTGTTAGTGTTATGTTGGGTGATCTGATAGTTTTGGCACCTAATGGCGCATATAAAGAGTGTCTTGTATATAATATATATATATGTGTGCTATCGTTTAGAGTTTTGCTTAGATAAACGCTATAATAAGAAGCCAATTTAATTATATTTACTTGTCTTGAGTACATTTGCACCAGGAGAACTTAAATCCAGAATTAGAGGGAAAAAAACATGTAATAAAACATTGATTTAAGAAAAAAAGAGTTTATAAAAAAAAATAAAACAAGATTTAGAAGACCTTCAAATGAAGCCATCTACCTCTTCTTCTTTTCTTATCGTTATCATTTCATTTCATTTCATTTAAACTGTAAGCCAATGATGAAGCAGAATCAACAAGCAGCAAGCAAAAAAGGTTTCTCTTTTTCTTTATAAAACATAAACAATAATTAAATATCATAAATTATTTACAATTCAAACCATTTACTCGACTTGATCTTCAAAGTTTTCGCCACCAACCAAATCTGGGATGTCATCTTCTTTATGGTCGTGGTCATGGTCATGGTCGTGACCTTCGTGGTCATGGCCAGCATGGTCTTGAGCGAATTCAGCAGCCTTGGATGGGTCAAGACCACCGTTAGCTTGAATAGTTTCAGCCAATTGTCTCAAAACGTCCAAGTTTTCAGAACCCAATTGTGGCAAGATACCTGGCAACAAGTCAGTCAAGTTCTTTTCTTGTGGTCTACCGTAAACAGCGTAAGTATTGTTTTGAGCAGAAGCTTGAACAGAAGCACGGTTGAAGTGCAAAACTTTACCATCATCCTTGAAGAAGTTAACCTCTTGAATGTTGTCCAAAGTTTGTGGGTTCAATTTTTTCAAAGCAGCTTGAACTTTGGTGTCATCTTCAGCAGCAACTGGCTTCTTAGCCTTACGACGAGCACCACTATATTGTTTAAGTTAGTAAAAACGATCTTTTGAATACTACGTAAATTGTGAGCTTTATTTTTTTAAACTTTTAAAGTTCAATAAATGCTCAACATGGAAGCCAGCTGCCTTTGTATGGTTTTTTGAAAGTTAAACATACCCTATAATCATGTTAGTATAAAGTTTCACAAAACAACGTTTTCCATTGAGACACAATTACCAAGAACGAGATTGAGGTTGAAACAGTGTTCAAAAAAATAAAACAAAAAAAAATTGTGATTAGAGTTTCTCAATATTACCAATGGGGAGCAACAGAATATTTATTAATGGTATAACAGGGTCACAATCACTCGCTAGATTTGAGATAATATAGTTGCTGAATTCATAAAGTCTGGAAAATCTTTTTCCAATTGCTATTCTCTTGTTTGGGAATTTCTTAGATTCTCTTTGGTGTATCTCAACTCCTTCATGATATTCCTGAGAATTTAACAAAAATTGCTAGCACTATCCCCGTGGTAATAGGTATTATCAATTGACGAATAGTGTGAAAAAGTACAGTTGCTTTCCGTGAATTGGCAACACAATAAATCTGTCGTAACCTTCAACAAACACTAGATATCTCATCGAAAAAAAATTGACATGGTTTTACTCGTATCAGATGACGACAAATCCTCATTCTTGTTGTGTGTTTTCTTTCTTTTTTTTTTTTTTTTTGTGACTTTCATTTGTTCACTCGTTCACTCGTTCACTCGTTCATATAATAGATATCTCATCATCACTGCATTTACATACCAACTTTGTTGTTAGCAGAAGCTTTTTGCAATTTAGCTAATTTTTCTGGGTCGATTGGCATTGTGTATGGATGTGATGTTTTGTTTTATTTAGTATCAAACGTTTCAAACAGGGGAGGGAAAGAAACAGAAAAAGGTTAACAAAAACAGTGAGTGAAACTTTGTAAATTTTTCTCTAGCTTTCGCTCGTTCGTCGTCGACCACTTGGGCATTGGGCAACCAACGAACGTTGGGCGAAGAAAATTTTGTTTGGGCGCTGTGTTGTTCAAGGCGGGTAATCAGGTTGCGAACGGGCTGGTGGCCACGCATGTGTGGTGAGTGGAATTCTCGGTGCTGTTGGGCACCGCGGCGTTGGTACATTGACTGCAGTGGTATGGTATAACCTCTGGAGGAGGGATACATGTGGATGCGAGCTTGCAACATTGAACAAGACGCTGTTGTTCAGTATATGCTCGCCCTAAGTTTTGACAAAGAAAAAAAGAGAGAGAGAGAAAAAAAAAAGGGGCTTTGATACGCTCAAAAGTGTGCATTAATTAGATACTCATACACAAAATTCTATCAACAACAAAAACTCAATAATACCCATCGTCCTCGTCATCTTCGCTATCCTCAACATATCCCCACTCATACTCCTGTGCCAAGCTAGCTAACTGATCAACGAGTTCTTCCTTCTCATCGGAGTTTCTCCGTAGCATCACCTCCAATAGCTTTTTGTATTCCAAAAACAACCCTCTTGCCCTCGTAGAAATTTCCAATGCTACCGAGACGCCATGCCTGGCTGGTTGAATAGGCAAATACTTGCTTGGAAAAGTGTCTGGGACACTGAGTGGTAACTGGGAACTATAACTAAGGAGACCGCGGAGCGGCACGCCATGATTGCTGTGAAGGTCAGTAAAGTGGCCGAAATTGTCAATGATTAATGATTCATCAAAACTGTAGTTGGTAGCACTAGAAGCAGCAGCACCAGCACCAGCACCAGCAGTAGATAATAGTGCGCTAGTCGGTGGCCGTATAATTAGATTTTTTGAAAGCACATGCGGTGTCTTACTTGAATGGCTATTACCATTATTTCCAACACCCCTGCCTCTTTTTCTTTGGCCAATGTTTGGTAATGGGGCGAAAAGCTCATTGGCAAAGTCATCAAGTTTTGTGAATTTGGAATCAATGAAATCGTTCATGGTGCCCCATGCTGCATCAATTGAAGTCACCAAGTTCCGTTTGCTGTTACCCATAGTCAACCCAAGCTCGAATGCATTCATTGACACTGGATCAGTTTTTGAGCCGAAAAGCAGCAATGTTGAATCGTAGACTAAACTTTGAGTAGCAGTTTCAAACCATGGTGAAGCTTTCAACTGTAACTCAAGTTGTTCATTGTTATGGAAAAAACTGGATGGGATTGCTGAAGGCATTGACATGGGGAACACCAAGTTGGAATTCTCAAGTAACGCAAGAGTACTTTTGATTCTCGTTAAAAGCTGTGGAGCACTGATCTTCCCATTATCAGCAGCGCTTAATTTATTTAGATCATCATATAATCCCCACGAGAAAATCAGGTTTTTAGATAAATATTCATCTTTTGCCAATGGTAGCAATTCACTAGCAACCCCGCCCCACCCGGAATCGCACTCAGTGACTAAATTGATCCCTTGTGGGTTATCAGCACGTTCTAAAAAATACCGTAAATGGTCATCAAGGTAGTCCAAATTGTATTCATTCAGTTGCCATTCCTGCACGCCATAATTGAAATCACTAAAAGCTTGGGCCTTTTTGCTACCCTGCGAGATATTAGTAGTAATACTCGGATCGCTAGCATACCGATGCTTGCCTCTTGGATACCTCACTGGGTCAATTTCCCAATTTTGCAAACTGTTGAAACCTTTCGGAGTATAGATCATTCTTGCATAATCTGACCAATAATGTGTATTGTTCAAATTCACTTCAGGCACATCAATGGCCAAATTGTCCAATGCTTGCTGATAGTCGCTCTTTGTTTGCTTTTTGCCATTCTTTATCTCAAACCTCTCAACCTTTTGCTGCTGCTTCTGCTTCTGCTGCTGCTGCTGCTGCTGCTGCTGCTGGCTACTGCTAGCTTCATTCCATGTTTCTATGCCATAGTTGGCATAAATCCTCTCACTGCGACGAGCTAGCGATTCGTCATAAGTTTCTTCTTCATCAAGCGATCCAAAACCGTGCCTTAAGTCCCAAAGCATGAGTCTCGGAGTATATGAGACAGTTTTCTTATCAGGGGCCACCACTGCATCATTGAAGACGTTCAAATCAGCAATATCGCGCAACGAAGCTTGATTTTTGGCTGATTTGTCGGTGTGGATATTTGACGTCTGGGCTGGATTGTATGAAAGAATGTTTTCTTGAGAGTTGTAAAAATGTGTGTTCAAATGATTGGCTTTATGCGAGAGCGAAACATTGATGATTTCTCTCATTGTGGTGCTGTAAAGGCCCCGGCCTTTTGTAATTTAGCGGATAACTTTTAATGTTTGTGCAACATTTTTCCCACTCATCTCATCTCGCTGGATATTTTTTTTTTTTTTTTTATTATTATTCTATTGATGTGCTGAAGCTCCGATGATTGATTCCCTCGATTTTGGCGGAGAGCATGTGACCGCTGCTGTTTTCGAAAGATCTTTGGTGTTCTTTGGTGACAGTCTGGCGAGATTGTTTTTGAAAAATTCCCGTGCACACTGCCAGTAACCAAAAGAAGAAGAGATGTTGACACACTTCCAGTCAAGATCAGCCAGATTTCTTACTCCAGTCACTTCACGTACCGGGGCTGTTTGAAACCCATATAATATATAAGAGCAATATTGTCATCATAGAAGAAGGATCCTAAATCATGAAGATCAGCAGCCTCTTGTCATTCTTGTTGGTCTCCGCCAGCATGGTACTCAGTAGCGCCAACTACTACGACATTCTTGGGGTCTCCAAAGACGCTAGCGAAAGAGACATCAAAAAGGCATATCGTAATCTTAGCAAAAAATACCATCCAGATAAAAACCAAGGCAATGAGGAAGCACATCACAAATTCATTGAAATTGGCGAGGCATATGACGTGCTATCAAACGAAGAAAAAAGACAAATCTACGACCAATATGGCGAAGAGGGACTCAAAAATGGTGGTGGGCCACCACCAAATCATGGAGGGTTTGGCTTCTTTGATCATATGTTTGGCGGCGGCGGCCATGGGTTTGGTGGCCAAAGACAGGGGCCGAGAAAGGGAAACAATGCGCAAACTGAGCTTAGCGCGACATTGAAAGAGTTCTACAATGGGGTTGGTAAAGATTTCAGCGTCGAGATGCAAAATAATTGTAACCATTGTAAAGGCAGTGGCTCAGAGGATGGTAAAGACCATGTATGCCATGCTTGTGGTGGCTCAGGAATGAGAATTATTAAGAGACAGCTAGCGCCAGGAATGTTCCAGCAGATTCAAACCAATTGTGATGTTTGTCGCGGTAAGGGGAAAGTGATTGAGCATTTATGTCACTTGTGTGGAGGCCATGGGGTGGTCCGTACTGAGAGAAACTATAGTTTCCATTTGGCGCCTGGTGCTAATAGAGATCATGTGGAATTATTTGAACAAGAAGCAGACCAGCATCCGGACAAGAATATCATTCCTGGAGATTTGCTCGTGACGGTAAGAGAAAGCAGAGAAGGCAATTTGGGCTATAGACGCAAACATAATGATTTGTACCGTACGGAACCATTACTGTTGAAAGAAGCGCTTGGTGGCGGTTGGGAAAGACAGATTGGGTTCTTGGATAACGATCTTAACTCCATCAAGTTAAAAAGAGGTAAAGGCGAAGTGGTGGTGAACGGCGAGATTGAAGTGATTAAGGGTAAAGGTATGCCAGTCAAAGATGGCGCTGATGAGTTTGGGGATTTGTATGTGGAGTACGTGGTGGTGTTCCCTGGTGGATCACCAAAATTTGCACAAAAGTTGAAGGATGAGTTATAGACGTGCAAGAGGTGGTGGGTTTAGTATAGAGGATATAATAAACAGTGACTATTAAAGCTACAAAGTATGAGGTGGTAGTTGCAGGTTGAGCAGCTGTCTATCCAAAGCAATATCATCATCGTTCGCAGTAGATGGCGCTCCAGTTATGGCAGAGAAGTACGCGTTCAGGGCTGTATAATGTGGTAAGGTGTCTGTCTCGCCCATCTCCAGCTTACTTACTATTATATATACAGAGTTGTAGTCGGATAATGTGTAGGCACCATTCTTGAGCACTCAAATGTTCTGCAAAAGTTGCGGAAATGTGCTAGGATGGCTACCAATATAGCTTTTTTTTTTTTTTTTCTTTCTCACTGTGGTTGGTAAATGTAAACACTGGGACGAGCTTTCAACAACATGAATGCGTTCATTCAATGACAGAACTTTCACCCCGAATTTGAAGCCAACTATTGATACCCTGACCTTGCAAGGCATATTGCCCCGATGGCTAAGATATCAAAATTCTTGACCAAACGTGCTCCTATGAGAGTTGGCCTTTTTAGTATAGCGAAAGCGTGCTGTTGTGTGGGAAACAATAGGCACTATACAGCCATTGACTACGCTTACACGGAAGCAAGCAAGCGAGCGAATGTTGAACAAAAGACAGTTGAGTGTTGGCAGTTACAGCTAGAGCTTTGTAGTCAGCCAATCCCGCGGGATGTTTCTGTGCAGCAGTTATTGTCCAACTGCCTAAATGTCAGCCGCAAGGGTTGCTGACCGTCCAAGAACGCCAAGAGCCTGTCAAAAGTGACAGTCTTTAGCGGCCTGCCAGACCTCGCATTCTCTCGGTAAGATTAAAACACCCTCGAGGACCACCAATATAAATAGTACAAACCTTAAAGCTTTACCAAATCGTGAATGCTATTGCAAGATCCATAAGCTTGTAGACTTGTAGACCAAGGCTGCGCCGCAGACCGGCCTTGTCCCAGTCAAGCAACTGCTCGCAGTCGCAGCTTCATCGTGGCCACGGTTGCTCGCCGTTTAGTGCTCAATGCATCATCGTCATTATTACTGCTAAATACCTGGCAGACATAATTTCTCCTCCACTACCTCAATTTTCTAAAAGCGTTTTCCCTTGGAAAAAGAGCACGCTGGTCGAACACACTACAAATTGACCGGCTAAACTCGGCCGAGCTCACTATCACAGTATATGTGTGTCCCCGGGAAGGTCCAGATCCAGTCGCACATCATCTTAACTCTCATTGGTTAGCTCGCTCGGGGCCACTAAATATAAAACATGCTGAAGCAGTATGCCCCCCCATAGCCAAAGACTGTAGCATGCACTCACCAATTACCAACAATGTATATACATTATAGTTACATGGTGTGGAACGTCAGTTGCTAAACGTTAGCCATGCCATGCGTTCCCACGCTCCGCATTTTTTAGCTTTTTGTAGTTCCGCTTCCGACTGATCTCTTCCCCCCTATATACGTACTTGGATCTTGCTATATAAAGACACCACCAAACCATCTCATTTGCTCAGTTGCTACAGCTGAAGAAATTTCTGATATTTTATTTAACAACCTGTTTTTAACTTCTTTTATCTAATTGCCAATTGACTTTTTAAGCTACTCAAATTGACTCTCCATTAACTTAGTCGACTAACATCACAATATACAACATGGTCTTGCACTCGCATATCAGCCCAAGCGACCTTGAAGCAGCACTTGTTCGCAAACATCGCAACCTCAGCTCAAAATTACGCACAAAAATCAATGACCATAATAGCACTTATCCAGACAGCAATTTCAACAACAGTATCAACAAGTTCCAAATACCAGAAAAGGGCATTGGCGGTACTACTGCCTACCAGCTCATTCACGATGAATTGACCCTTGATGGCAACCCAACCTTAAACTTGGCAAGTTTTGTCAACACTTATGTCCCACCAGAGTCGGAGAAGTTGCTACTTGAAAACATTACCAAGAATCTTGCTGACAACGATGAGTACCCATCATTGATGGAGATCCATCAACGCTGCATTTCCATCTTGGCGGAACTTTGGCATGCGCCAAAGTTGACCAAGGAACAACTTGACAATAAGCTAAACGAGACCAAAGATCTGCAAAAGTCTGACATTATCTTGAAAGAAAGCAGTGCCATCGGAACTGCAACTGTTGGCTCCTCCGAAGCAGTGTTGCTCGGCGGCCTTGCATTGAAGAAAAACTGGCAAGCTAAACGCAAAGCTGCGGGAAAAGACACTAGCAAACCAAACATTCTCATGGGCACTAATGCACAAGTCGCTTTAGAGAAATTTGCACGTTATTTTGATGTTGAAGCCAGATTGCTTCCAGTTTCCAAAAAGAGCCAGTATGTGCTTGATACGGACTTAATCAAAGAAAACGTGGACGAGAACACTATTGGGGTGTTTGTCATTTTAGGGTCCACTTATACCGGAACTTTTGAAGATGTGGAGAAAGTTAGCCAAGTGCTTGATGAAGTCGAAAAAGAAAAAGGGCTAGATATTCCAATTCATGTGGATGGCGCTTCTGGGGGCTTTGTTGCCCCTTTTTCCTTTCCTCATTTGAAATGGGATTTCCAGTTGCCTAGAGTGCACTCCATCAACGCTTCGGGTCACAAGTTTGGTCTCACTAATGTTGGGCTTGGATTTGTCATTTGGAGACAATCTAAATATTTACCAGAAGAATTGAAATTTGAGCTTAGTTACCTTGGTGGCTCCGAGGAAAGTTTTACTTTGAACTTCTCTAGACCGGGGAATCAAGTCATTAGCCAATTCTACAATTTCTTGTCCTTTGGAAAAGACGGCTACACCGAATATTTCAATGCACTTTTTGATAATGCTCGGTTGTTGAGTGAGTTCTTGGAAGAGTCTGGCTACTATGAATGTGTATCTTTGATTCATCGGAAAAAGGGAGATTTTGACTATCATGGTGCCGAAGCAGTAGCCACAACATTGGACCAACTAGCAGATGAGCACAAGGACAAGAAGCTCACCAATGCTGATTTCAATGCGGGATTACCAGTTGTAGCATTCAAATTCACTCAAAAGTTCCGTCAAAAATATCCGCTGATCCCACAATCAATAATCTCTAGTCTTTTGCGTAACAAGGGCTACATTATTCCAAACTATCCACTTCCACCAAACGAAGAGCAGCAAGAGATTTTGAGAGTTGTGGTACGTTTCAACTTGTCGCATGAATTGTTCGACAAATTGATGAATGACATTATTGAAGTAACGGAAATTTGTATCAATGCTACAGAAATAGTCAAGAAAACTACTGCAGATGAAAGTGCTGCGGCTACAGGTGATAACGATGTGGTTATTAGAGAAATGTTGGAAAGTATTGCTTCTTCTGGGATCAAGAATAACGAAATATTGTCGCAGTATTCCAAGGAGCTCCATCATGACAAGAAAGGTCATAAACATAAAGGAAAAAAACATGGAAGTTATAGGGGTGCATGTTAATTGTGTTTTGTGTATTTCTTTTTGACTTACTTCTTTTAAACCGCGGTCCCTGTTTAGCTTTTTGTCTTCCCTCTTTTCTTTCTTTCTCAATCTACTACGTTGTTGCATTTTAGCAGTTTATTTAGCTTAGAGTGTCCGCAATGAGAAAAAAAAAAAAAAAAAAAAAAAAAA
>JXWR01001680.1_pt1 | contig 10215 bp, 6 predicted proteins | sample 315541 | NCBI WGS metagenome assembly JXWR01 (sample SAMN03273951, study PRJNA271842) | soil metagenome | isolation source: rice field ambient CO2 | place: India: CRRI Experimental farm Cuttack,Odisha-753006 | collected 2013-12-17
AATAAATGTCTATGGAAATAATAATAAAGCACATCCAACGGCTCCCTCCCAATCGCAACTCAACTCAACTCAACTCACCAATCGTCATCATCGTCATCTTTTTCTTCTTCTTCATCGCTGTCGTACTTGTTCATCTTCTTGGCAATAGCAGCCGCCAAGTCATCGCCGAACCCAACTGATGGTCCGGGACTGGCACTGGATGCTGCTGCTCCTGCGTCAGAATCACCAGCACCAGCACCAGCAACCGCTGCCGCACCAGCAGCGCCAGCAGCGCCAGCAGCACCACCACTACTAAAGCCAGTCGCTGAAGTAGCAGCAGTTGACGACGATGGCTGTTGATACTGGTTATTACCAAACGACGACGACGAACCACCATAGGCGTTGCCGTTGCCGCCACTGTTGGCGCCACTGTTGCTGTTGTTGGAAACCTGAGAAGCTACTGGATTCTCACACTCAGAAACATATGCAGCAGGAACCCAACCTTCCTTGGTCTGGTCCAACGTCTTGGCAAGCCACCATCCATTGGCCTCCTTCCTAGTGATGTAGACTATATCGCCGGCATTGATTGGCAACTCTGTAGCCGCACCAGTGCCCTGGAAAGTGTATCCTGCCTTATATGTTGGGAATGATGGAACTTCTGGTACCGATGCTGGTGGAGGTGGTGGCGGCGGCGGCGACGGGGTAGCAGCCTGCTGCTGCTGTTGTGCTGGGGCCGGTGGAACAGCTCTTTGTTGCGGCACCGGCTGCTGCTGCTGCTGCTGTGGCGGAGGAGTTGGAGTAGGAACCGCAGACTTTCTAGAAGGAGGCGTAGGAGCTGGTCTTTTAGTCTTTGGTCTAGCTACTGGAGGTTTAGGAGCCGGTGGCTTAGAAGCACGATTTGGTCTTGGAGGAGGCACCACCCCGGTTGACTGTTGTTGTTGTTGTTGTTGTTGTGGTGGTGGTGGTGGTGTTGGTCTTACTCCTCCTGGAGCTCCTGGCTGGGAAGTCACCCCATGGGTTGCGGCGGCAGCAGCAGCAACCGCGGCAGGCGGTGGTGGTGGGACGTTTCTTGATTGTTGTTGTTGGTAGCCGCTTAAGGATGGAGCAGGCGGAGGCACTCTATGTGTAAGCTGTGGCTGTTGCTGCATAGGTGGAGGTGGTGGAACTCTGTGTGCAGAGGTTGATTGGACATGAGGTTGAGCCTGGGGCTGGAGCATTGGCGGAGGTGGTGGCATCTTGCGAGCACCAGCACCAGCACCAGCATTATAACCAAACCCATTGGAAGCTGGAGGTGGTGCTAACGATTTTGTTGGTTTTGGATTATATTGCACCGCTTGACTTACCGTGTCACTAATTGCACTTGGTCTGGTCTTATATGGATACTTAACATTACTAGGCTTGCCCTTTGGCTTCTTTTTCGAAACTGAATTCGCAGGATTACCTTCTTGTACTGAAATTGTACCAGATTTGTAAAAGTCGTAATTCTTTGGTGCAGTCGCACTGACTTGACATTTAACTTTATGCAATTTGTTGCTTCCGGCCTTCTTCTTGTATTCAATAAATGGTCCAATCTTGATTTGCAAACCAGAGTTGATTTGCTTCAAATGCGTTAGCAACTCGGTTTTGAAGACACAGTTAATGAAAATGTCAGGAATGGTCGACAGAGACAAATTCAAAGCAATCCAGTCATCTTGCAAATTGGTCAAACTGACTCCCTGAATAGTGCCCGTCGGAACAGTGTATTCTTTAGCATATTGCACTTGATTTTCCACCACTGCTTCATTAACAATGAAAAAATTGTTACCGGTTAAAATGAAAATTCGCGGTAATCTTTGAGATGATCTACCGAATTTTGCATGCAAAAGTTCGCCCCTGACAGAAAACACCACTTTTTCATTGATCCCAGTTTGCTTAATAATAACTCTGCCCAACCCCTTGTACTCATTACAACCCAAATAATCACCCAAAAACTGTCTTGAGCCCAATAATGACATGGACCGTCTTTGCTTTCTTGAGCCTAGCAACTTAGTACCGTAATCACGAACTTGTTCATACTTGTTGCCATCTTTGCGTTCTCTCCATAATCTTTGAAACTTGATGGCAGCATCCACTTTGCGTTTCCAATATCTACGCCATGCTCGTTGAATTCTAGCCGCCATGTTATGCCAGTACTTATCCTTCATGGTTTCAAGGGCGAACAAAGTTTCTGGACTCTTGATAAAAATCTTGGTAGTACCCAATTGGTATTCAGAGGTTGGAATCGCTGAATCTTTCAAAATTGCCACACAGGCTCCCTGGGCGTCACCTTCCCAGATATAGTCACCGGCATAAGAACATTTTGGTGATAAAAGATAAAACCGCTCAGCAAATTTTTCAAAAGTGGTACGATAGGCAAAACCAGCTCTTCTAATTCTAACGTTTTCTTTCAAACCCAAGTATTTGACTTGATGCAAAACCTGTTTTTCATCATACTCTAATGGACCCTTTCTTTGATTTGGTTTAATAGTTCTAATGTATGAAGGCGTTGCTTGTGACAAGGTTTCCACTAACAAATTGGCGGATTTCTTGATCTTGTCACTAGCCGTTGTAGATTTGCCCCTCTTGTTGACTTGTGGTTGATATTGTGGACCATACAATGTTTGATTCAAAAATTGGTTTTGCGAAGTATCAATCAATTCTCTCAAGTCTTTTAGAAGTTGATCCTTGTTCTTATCCGTCATGTTGGAAATTTCATAGTCCACATCCCCGGCATAATGCTTAACAATAAATTTGGTTGATCTTAACTCAAAATGCTTATTACTAGCTACCATGTTCAATCTTTGACTGAAAGAAGAATCAGCAGCGCTAGAATCAGCATGAGCAGTAGCACATGCGTCATTAAGGGCAGCAAAAATCCCAACTGGTCTAGTGCTTTCAATCAAATCACAGACAATCTTATTATTGAAATAATCAATTGGCTTCCATTCAATCTGCTCGCGAACATATTCTTCTTGTTCCGCCTTCAAAGTCAATTCAATGAAAATTTGCTGAAGCTTTTCATTAACGTAGTTAATACACAATTGTTCGAAAGAATTATGCTCAAAGATTTCAAACCCATAAATATCCAAAATTCCAATAGATTTGCTCTTTGGCTGATTTAAAGTGCTTAATGATTGATTGATTCTATCAACAAGCCAATCAAAAAGGTTGCTATAAACCCCTTTTGCCAACGCATCTCTAACTGCGGTGGCTTGCACAATGTTCAATGGAATATGGAAAGTTTCACCACCACGTCCCGGAGTCTCCATGGTTCTCTCAACAATAGACTTGATCAACAATTCACTATTGACACCCATCAAATAGGCAACAAAATCGGTGACTGACGTGTCAGCGACTTCCGCATTTTCATCCTGGTTGAATTTGAACGTAATATTACCAATCCACAAAATTGCAGACAAGATTCTGAACACCTCGTCTTGTTCAGCTTGAGAAAGACCAATAGTGGTCAATGCTTGCACCGTGTCAGCAAACTCTTTAACATCATCAATAGTAGCCACGGAGGTACACGTTTTGGTGTATCTGTAAGCTTCTGGGCCCTGAATCCCGAATTGGGTTCTATAGCTTTCAGGTGCAGATTTAGTCAATTGGTAAAAAATATGGAAATTTCGTTCATTAGTAATTTGCTGCACCACTCTGTTTTTTTCCAACAAGTAGTTGGTGATATTGCCGGAAACTGGTTCCGAATCGTGATTGAAATTGATTTCCAAATATTTACCAAATCGGGAAGAGTTATCATTTCTTAAAGTTTTGGCATTCCCAAAAGACTCCATGATTGGATTAGTGGCTAACACCATGTCCTTGATTTGTTGAATTGAATCAGAATTAGAACCACCGGACACAGCGGAGATGTACTGCATGATCCGTTTAGCAGCTTCAGTCTTGCCGGCCCCGGATTCACCAGAGATAATCACACATTGGGACTCATGATATGATTTCAAGTTATAGAACATGGATTCAGCAATAGCAAACACATGAGGTGCTACTTCAAGTCGGTTTTTGCCCACATAGGATTGTAATACTTGATCAGAATATATACCCAAGTCCTTGAATGGGTTAATTGAGATTAAGACTGGACCAATGAAAGTATAAATGAGGCCTGCTTTGAAACGGTCACGTAAGTTAGCATTGATATCTGCATCAGTAATGTTTTTCAAAAGGGTCAAGTCAGCTAACCCAATTTCCTTCTTTTTGCCAATGTCGAAGGCGGCCTTCTTGATGTTGGCCTTTTTGACTGGCTCCTTGCGCTTGGCGGCGCTTCTGCCTGCTCGCTTAGTGATAGCCATTGTCGGTACTGGCTAGAAGGATTCTAAGGAGCTGTAATTGGATGGTTTGGCTGTGTAGAAGGTATAAAAAAAGCAAAAAAGAAAACTGTCAAAAGACTAGATGGCAAAGAGACACTTGGTCTTGATCCAGTTTCTCCATTCACGCATTCATTCATTCCCTCGTTCTTTGAGCTGTCGCCGTCTACACGAATCAAACGCTGCGCAGCCTGCGCCAAAAGGTGAGCACGTGAATAACGTATCAGGTGACCATGATACAGAAGTGAAGCACCGCCACATTCTCAAGGTTACCACAAAACGCTTCACAGACACTATGTATAGTACGCTATACCGTGTGCTAATTATACACAAAGTACTTATAGATATGTCTTTGAGTATTCTAACTCTGCTTGCTTTGACCCAAAGTTGAAAAGCCAAAAGATTCTTGTCTGTTATGGTAGATCGGGAAAGCGCGTGATTGACGCATTGTAGTGCATGAAAAAACAGTTATATAAACCCGTTTTGCTATGTTGAAGGTTCAAGATATTTATCCCAGAACTGGCAATGGCTGAATAAATATTAGAATTAATCACTATGTGCTAAAGCAGGTAAATAGATATATTAGTGTCTCTAAAAGCTAACTTCCTTTTCAGTACTGTTACCGGCACAGTAGTCAGTAAATATCAAAATAATGATGCAAAAATGCAATAAACTATTGCAGTGCACTAATGTCAATCAAACTTTTCATCATTGTGGCTGTTGATAAAGATATTTTTTCATATTGAAAAGAAACAGCTTGGCTTGGGATTATGGTATTGGGTTATTACAGCAAATCAAGGTGGATTATCAAAGCAGCTGACAGCCCTAATAGCTATCGTCGTTAATATTTGACATGTTCCTCACTCACGAGATAAGGAGCATCAACTTAGTGAGGGGTTGCCTCAAAACAACACTGTTGATAAAAATACAGTTTCTCTCTCCGCGACCAGTAACGCCAATGGTAGTGACTCTCCCACTTACTTCGTACCGAGTGTAATTGCCGTCCTGGTGCTCTAGCTACTGGCTCCAAGTTATCATCCATTATCTCCCGCAGTTACAACCAGTTGCGATAAGCGCTGCGGAAACTGCCTAATCGGGAACTACGCGCACTCTGCCATCTGCCATGATCTTGATCTATATAACACCACCAGGGAACCAAGGAATCCTGAACTCTTTTCCTGATTGCATCTTCTTGTCCTATCTATCCTTTCTATCAGTCAAACCTCTTACTGTTTGTTTTATAATCATTAAAAATGTCCCAGATTGCCATTCTCCAAGGTCATGTCAGAGACCATAAGCCTCGTGTCGTTGATGGCCATGGCGCTTATTTAACTGTTGAAGACCACATCACCAAGCAACAAACCACATTACTCGATGGCGCCACTGGTGCCGCCGTAGGCATCGTTGGCTACAAGGACCCTGAGATTATTGCTGCCATGATTCAAGCTGCTCAAGATTCTGTTTACAATTTTCCATTATACTTATCCAATTATCCAGCTGAACAATTAGCCGAATTTCTAGTGGCTAACTCCCCACAAAATGCATTCAAAACCGCATTAATTACTTGTTCAGGTTCTGAAAGTATTGAAAATGCATTGAAATTGGCTAAACAGTATCAGGACGAAATTGGTCAAAAGCAAAGATTCAAGTACGTTTCAAGAAAAAAAAGTTATCATGGGTATACTACTGGCGCTTTATCGCTTGGGGATAGCAGTAGATCTAAAGCATACGATGCTATTTTGGGATCCAAAGAACAATTCATCAAAACTAGCGCGGTGTACCCGTACAGGGACTTGCAAAACGGCGAGTCCTTGCAGCAGTACAAGGACCGTTTGGTCAAAGAGGTTGAGGACACCTTCGTTGCCAACGACCCGTCCACCATCGTTGCCTTTGTCGCTGAGACGGTTGGCGGCTCGACCTTTGGCACCTGTCCGCCGGTGCCAGGCTACTTTGAAGGCGTCAGGGCGGTGTGCCACAAGTATGGCATTCTCTTCATTTTGGACGAGGTGATGTGCGGCATTGGCCGCTGTGGCACCTTCCACGCCTGGGAGCAATACTTGCCTGAGGGCCACGGCCAGGGACCAGACTTGCAAACCATCGGTAAGACCCTCGGCGGTGGGTACGTCACCATTGCCGCTGTCCTAGTGTCCCCAAGGGTCAAAAACGCGTTGGTTGGCACTGATGGGTCTGGCTACATTATCGGGGCCCAGACGTACCACCAGCACAGCTTCAACTGCTCGGTGGCCCTCGCGGTGCAGGAGAAGGTCAAGCGCGATAGCTTGATCTCCAACATCTACCAGCAGGGGAACTACATGGGCCAGCAGCTCAAGTCCAGCTTGCTTGGAGCAGGAGGAGCAGGAGCAAGAGGAGGATCCAAGATTGTCGGCGACGTCAGAGGCAGCGGCGGGTTCTGGTCCCTCGAGCTCGTCAAGAACGTCAGCACCAAGGAGCCATTCCCAGCAAGTTTGAAGATGCATGGCGTTGTAGCAGACAAGATCAAGCAGTTGGGCGCCACGTCGATGCCGTGTCCCGGCACAGTGGACAACCATGTTGGCGACCATGTGTTGTTCTCGCCCAGTTTCATCATTTCCAAAGAGCAGGTGGACGAGTTGGTGCTGATTGTGGTTGAGGCTGTCAAGCTGGTTGAGGCAGAGTACAAGGACGTTATCGATGGTCACAATCAACACTGATTGCTGTCAACAAACTTTTATTTATTTATCTTTGTTGCTTATTCTACACCAATAAAATAGATTGCCCATTCTTGAACACGGACAAAACTGTAGTTTTCTGGTCTGCTGCGCAGTGCAAGCTCAACATTGATCTTTATTCAAAGAATGTGTGTATATATATATACATACATACATACAGGGCCTTGCTCGCTCGCTCGCTCACTTGTAATTTGGGGGCCGGTTCTTTTTGTTTCTCTCTAGCCGGACAACCAACCAGTCTATTGCCTCCTTCACCCCTTGCCCTTTCAACGCACTCACGGGCAACACGCGGCTGTCTCTGGCGCTCAAGTGTTGCGCCACCTTGTTGAAGATCTCCTTGATGTCCTGCACCTCCAAGTGGTCTTCCAAGTCCTGCTTGTTGGCAAGCATCAATATGGGTATGCTCTTGTCAATGTGCTTTTCCTCGTCCACCAAGTTCTCGTCCGGATTGAATATCTGCATGAGCTCCTGCTGGCACTCCTCAATCTTGTCGCGGTCGCCGCTGTCCACAAGAAACACAATGGCGTGGGCAACTTCAAAGTAGTTGTCCCACATTGCCCGCAACTCCTTCTGGCCAGCCAAGTCCCACAACTTGAGCAGGATCTTGCTGTCGTAGCGGATGTTCCCCACGTTCTGCCCCACCGTCGGCAAGATCCGCTTTGGCTTCTTGTAGCTGTTGTTCTTGTCGTAGAGCTCTTTGATCTTTTCCAAGATTGTGGTCTTGCCGGCATTCTCAAGCCCTAGTAGAAGCACAGAGTACTCCTCGCGTTTGTTGTAGTTGTCAATGAGTCCTTTCACCAAATGGAACATTGTGCTGTTTTGTTGTTGTTGTTGTTGTTGTTGGCGGTGGCATATCTGGTGCTCGCTCGCTCGCTCGCTCCTCTCTTCCTCTTTCTCTCTTTCTCTCTTTCTTTCTTTCTCTTTCTTTCTTTCTTTCTCTCTCTCCCTCCCTCTCCGTGATTTTATTTGGATTTTTTATTGTTGATTTGGATCGGGAAAAAAAGAGAACACCGCAACACCCGCGCGCGGAATTAATTAAAAGCCCCGCAAGGCTGGTGCAGAAGCCGCCCTCCTCCTCCCCAAAAAAAGAATTTTTTTCAAAAAAAAAAAAAAAAATATCATTCATCGATAACCAACATCAACAACATGGTACTAGCAACTAAAATAGATCACTGGCCAAAGTGCACACCCACACAACACACACAATGTTGCCTCACGCTAGGCTGATTGCCCTCAGACTATCGCGTCGTGACCACCGCCACCGCCACTTTTCTTCTTCCTCCTCCTCCTCCTCCTCCCCAGCAGCACCAAAAGACTCAAATAAAAATGCCCCAATATACGAACCTGACTTCTCAATCACCCCCACCACCTACGCGTACCAGCTCCCGTTGCCTCAAGAGCCAGAATCGCACATCCGCGTCAGCGCCAGCCCCGTGTCGATGGTGTTTGAAATCACCGGGGTCCCCACCTCGACCACCAACCATGCCACCAACTTGGAAGCGTTCGACAACTACCCACTCACAACCTTTAAAAAGCTCAGCAGCCAGTACGCGGCGTTGCAGGCCCGGCAGCGCAAGCTCGGCGCCCTGGCGGCGCAGAAGCTCAACTTCCAGATCGAAAAGCCCAAGAACTTGAAGATGACAACCAAGGACTTTATCGACGACAGCTTGTACAACCCCAGCTACGGGTACTTTAACAAGGATGTGGAGATTTTCAACATCAGCAGCGAGCCGTTCGAAGACTATAGCAAGATCAAATCGATCGACGACTTTATGGACCAGTGGGCTCAAAAGTACAGCAAGTACAGTGCCAGCACCGCTGGCAGCAGCAGCAGCGGCCAGCAGCTTTGGCATACCCCAACAGAACTTTTCCAGCCGTACTATGGCGAAGCAGTGGCCAGGTTTCTAGTGGCCAAGTTCCAGCAGAAGCAGCTCGACAGGTTGGTGATTTACGAGATGGGGGCCGGTAATGGGACATTGATGCGCAACGTGCTCAACTACATTGAAAAGAATCATCCCCAAGTGTACAACGTGACGGAGTATCGGATAATTGAGATTTCCAGTAAATTGTTTAGCAAGCAAAAGCAGACGGCCCAGGGCCAGAGCCAAAGCCAGGGCCAAAGCCAGAGCCAAAGCCAGAGCCAGGGCGCTGGCAAAGTCGGCAAGCATGGCAGCAAAGTGAAAATCATCAACAAGGACATTTTCCAGTGGGACAAAGTTGTCCAGGACGAGGTGTTTTTCCTTGCCTTTGAGGTGTTTGACAACTTTGCTCATGACGTGCTCAAGTACAATATCCACTCAATGTTGCCGTACCAGGGCTACGTGGCCATTGACAAGCACAACGAGTTCCGCGAGTATTTCAGTCCGCAGCTCGATAAGTGGGTTCGGTTGTACTTGCAGCATCGCGAACAAACAGCATATCACCAAAAGACAACACTGTTGCAAAAAAACAGCAGCGGCGGCAGCAGCAGCAGCAGCTGGAGCAGTCTCTTGAGCAGAGCCATGAACCCCAAGTCGCCGCTCGACGAGTTGCCGCAGTGGAACGAGCTCAAAAACTACTTTTGGCCATTCAGAAACAAGCTCACCGCCAGCTCAGAGTTCATTCCCACCAAGCTCTTGGAGTTTTTCTACGTGTTGAAGAACTACTTTCCAAAGCACCATTTGGTGAGCACGGATTTCAGCTCGTTGCCCGGGGCCTTGCCCCAGACTTACAATGGGCCCGTGGTGCAGACGTTGTTCAAGCAGAGCGACCCAAGCAGCGCGGCGCTGACGGTGCTTGCAAAGCCCAAGCAGCTAGACTCCTCGGCCAGCTCGGCCAGCTCGGCCGGCACCAGCAGCCTCAGCGAAAAGGAAAAGAAAAAACTCGAGTACAAAGTAAACTACATTCCCAGAGACAGAATGGTAACGACGTCAACATACATGGTGAACCAGGGCTACTTTGACATTATGTTCCCCACAAACTTTGCCCTAGTGCTGGAGATTTACAGCCAAGTGACTGGGCGCGCCGCCAAACACGAATCTCACGCCGACTTCTTGAAGCAGTGGGCAGACGTCGACAAGACCAGGTGTGTCAATGGCGAGAATCCAATGTTGGAGTTTTACAAGAACGTGGAGTTTATGTACACGGAGAACTGAGCTAGCTAGGAGCAATAGTGATTATGATAGAATGATATAATATTATAATATAATAAT
>JXWR01004068.1_pt1 | contig 10202 bp, 8 predicted proteins | sample 315541 | NCBI WGS metagenome assembly JXWR01 (sample SAMN03273951, study PRJNA271842) | soil metagenome | isolation source: rice field ambient CO2 | place: India: CRRI Experimental farm Cuttack,Odisha-753006 | collected 2013-12-17
TTTTTTTTTTTTTTTTGATGCCTTGTTACATTAAATTTTTCTTTTTCTGTTTTCAACATTTGGTATTTGACTCTTAAATATTTTTGTTTACTCTTTTTTCTTTTTTTTTGTTGTTTTTTTTGTTGTTTTCTTTGCTGTGTTATGTTACTGCTTCTGAGCAGGTTGCTGATTATCACTATAGTATAGTAATTTAGACCATAATATTTAAATTTCAAATAATAATGAACTATGTGTGCTTTTCAAAGCTTACAAGACAAACCTTTTTGCATAATAGAAGAATTCTTTACGAAAATAAATAAACTCATTGTGATCATAGCAGAATTTATACCAAGGCAGTTTGGCAAACCAGACATGCAAAACTATTCGGCTATCAAGTATTGATTTTTTTCAAGGGTAAGTCTGTCGGAATGAAAACTATTGTTGTTCTCGTAAATACCATTCTAGTGTCTATTGATCTTACAACAACATTCAACAAGCCGCATGATATACCTAAATTTTGGACGACTGTAGTCAATGTCGATGTTGATGTCGATATTGTTGGTTTCGAAACTGAATCGCATTGATGGGGGAAGTTATGCGCCATAATGCGCCATGCTGCGGCCTTCGTTTCTGCATTTTCTCTGTTTAACACTACCACTGACAATAATGATCACCCTTGACTTGCAAAAAGGTATCTTTATAATAACATTTCACAAGATAATCAGCGTTTTGTTTTAGTATAGTTATCTTTACTGCCTTCAGGCAACCGAGTCTGCTTACATACTCTATCTTTTATTCTTGTGTGACTGGGTGACTGGGTGGCTGACTGTCTTGGCTGTCGTGTGCATTGCCTCGTCGCTTCTTGGTGTATTTGATTTCTGGTGGCGAGCGGCTGCGGAAGGAAAAAAGCCGAAAAACAGAAAAAGAAACCAAAACAAAATATTAAAACTGCAATATTTATGTATACAGTACCAATCCGTTAAACCACTACAAGAACTACGCCACTCAGCATTACCATAATCTGGCTGTTCTGTTATAACTACATCACCATTACATTCTTTTTTCTCGTTCACACACCTACCGCAGCCGGCTATCACTGCTAGAGTAGGCTTTCTGTTATATTTTCTATTACTAGTATCAACTACTGCTGTATCTTTGTTGTATATTAACAGATGTCAAACTATCAAAGGGTACGTATATTATAAGCATTTTGGATGGAACCACTACCATTATCATATCGCTATACAAACATATCCAAATTCAAAACAAGTTACTAACGTTTTCTTTCTCTAGTTGCAAAATAACAACCCCCCATCAACGGTGTTCGAAAACCCATTTCAAAACCCTGAGTTAGACGAAGATGACGAAACTAGCGCCAGTGCCAATTTGCTCTCCTCGTTTGATCAAAATCAAAATGATCGAATAAATAATCATAACAATGGAGACAATGATGATGACGATTCATTTGATGGGGAGTTTCTGGACAGTGTGCAGAATTTTACCCATATCAGTAACAATCAGCACATCAACAATAGCAATAGCATAACTATAGATAACCGACTTAATGGCAATGACAATCCCATTGAAAATATAAACACTAATACCACCACTGACAATAGCAATGCCCCTCATATTGACGAATCTCTTTTTGCAGAAGCTGCTGCTGCTTCTCGGAATTTTTCGTTTGCCCAGGGGGCTGGTGAAGAAGGTTCATCAGCAAACTTATTGAGTAATTCTTCAAACACCAACAGTAACACAAACAACACTACCAACAGCTTCAATAACTTCAACTCCGGAAACTTTGCTGGCTCAAGTGGCCGCTCTTTGCCTAACCGACTTATCCACGGTTTTGATATGATGACTTCTAATTCCCCCGGTCGTAAACTTCTACATAAATTTTTCCCGCAATACATTTCCCTACACTCAAGTCGAGCCTACAATGGACAAATTGTTGGTAATGGGTTACTGAACGATGGCGTCTTTTCAAACATGATGGCTAAACCAACCGTGAATAATGCTGATGCAGACTTACAAAATGATGTACCGCCAACTTATGAAGAGGCTGCTGCTGATTCTACGCCACCATATTGGGAATCGACGGTTTTTTCTCCATATGGTGATGGTGTATTTGTTGATGGATTGCCAGTAGGCAACATGATCAATTTCATTTGGAACTTGATGGTCAGCTCAGCGTTTCAGTTTGTTGGGTTTTTGCTCACTTATCTTTTACACACGTCTCATGCTGCCAAAGAAGGTTCAAGAGCAGGGTTGGGAATTACGTTCATGTCATATGGTTATTATATGATTCCCGATGATCATTTTATCTTTAGTGGATTTCAATCACTGAAAGATGGTAGTGGTGGCACCAGTGGAAACATAGCGGGAAGCGGTAAAGGAGACCTGTCTAAATTTGAGCCAGTGGATCCGAACAATTTTGACGTTGATTCAAGTCATTCCTTAGAAGGATCAATTGATGATTTTAGATCATCCATCAATAATGTTGATTCAGCTACAGCAAGTGACTTGAATGATAGCAGTAGCGGTGGATATTTCGATGAAAATAATGCTCCTATTTTTGCTTATGGGTTAGTGGCATTGGGAGTTTTCATTTTGATCAAGAGTCTTTTGGATTATCATCGGGCAAAGCAGATGGAAAAGGTGATCCTACAAAGTCCTTCAACTACTTTTGAAACTGCTGAGGAAGTCTGAATTTGTTGAAATATTGAGTATGTTTATCAAATTTATCTGACTTTATTTCCTTTAATCAATAATTCTGCCGTTGGAATAGCTCGTTTAGTAGCTGCTGGATTACAAGGCTACTGAATCAGCTAAGTGATGGTTTTGCTTATTTTGCAGCCGCCGCAAAATCAAAACCTGGCAGAGAGGCTATAAAGGAAAAGTTTTTTTTTTTTGTTTTTTTTTTTTTTTTGCTTTATGGCTCTATTTTACTTTATATTTGGTTTTTCAGCTTTTTATCGCATAACTCATATCTTTCAAATCTTACAGTTGTGTTTTTTTGCCTTTTCTTGACTATACTACATATTCCAAGAATTTAATAGCCTAATAGTTCACTCGTCTAGTTAGCCTAATTAACTCATTCAGTTCTGCTTGTCCTTTCCGTTTGTTTGTTTGTTTGTTTGTTTGTTTCGTTTCTCTTTTCCTTTATTTTTTTTGTTTTCTTGCTGTGTAGTTCCCGTAATTTTTTTCTGTCTTTGTTTTCCATTTATCCATATCTTTCGAAAATTAAAAAAAACAACTACATTTCCTGTTTCACATTTCCTCAATATATCCCCATATACATCTCTATGGCTTGTTTTTTCATTTCTCTATGTCTGTCATTGTCATTATTGTAGTTATATTCGTAGTTCATAGTTGTAGTAAATAATACAAAAATATCAATATTAACAATATCAGTAGCGCCTGTTGCCATAAAACGCCTGACAGTTCCAGACAAAGCAGACAACCCAGGCAAGCATGTTTTTAGATATTAAATGTGGTTTACTGAAAAACTAAGCAATTCTTCGATCAACCAAACTACGCGCACAATCAAAACCAATGCAAATAATGTCTATTAATCAAAACAAAAGAAAAACAACAAACAACAAACTAATAACCTAACAATTATCCACACACGCGCACACACTAATTAAGAACCTGTAACACCTTTTCATAAATGGTAAACACAATACCGCCACTAAAAAATAATCTTCCTAATCTTGGAGTAGCACCTTTCCAAAAAGTAGTTAACCCTTCTTGCTGATATACCTTAATAAAACAATTTAGCGTACTACTGTACAATTTTCTAGCTTCTAAAGATTGCATTCTAGTCTTGACCGTATCTATAGGCATGGTAGTATACACTGTAATGATGCCCGCCAATGAACCCACCGCAAAAGTTAACCCACTCAGTAATGGCTGGTCCGGAGCAATCCCATACCAATTTTGCAAAAACGTCTTGATGGCATTATAACTACCTAATCTGACTGCTTGGTTTGCTGCTTGGCGCATAGTAACTGGCAAAAACCCTCCGTACAACCCCCTAAGCCCTAAGTCTTTGACCACTTTGACACTTCCCATTGAATGTGCGTATTTTGGCACAGCACTTCTCTTATCGTCAATCAAGGCGGTCTTGATAGCTTCGGATGGAGTCACAGCGATAGCAGATTCCAATACGCCGGCACCCAAACCAGCAATAACCCCCCTTGGGCCAGAAAGTTTGCCGTCTTTGTCAGCCAAAAGTTTCTTGATTGAGTCAAACCCCAAGAAGCGGACTGAAGCTTTAGCAGTGTTGCCAATGACGAAAGCGGGACATCCAACGTAAAGTGAGCTTATACCCTGGTTGCGGGCTACTTGGTAAATGACAATTAACGGGTTACGACTGGATTTGCTGGCTTTGTCAAGAAGTTGCAATCTAGTCTTGGTGAATTCAAACGGATATGTGGCTACGCCCTCTACTGCTCCGGCAATGCCCCCGGCAATGAATGATTTGACTGGATCAACGTTTTTCTTGTTGTTGGACATAGTGACGAGATACGGTGAATGTATCAATGTGGGTGAATAAGTAGAAGATAAAACTGTGTTTTTTGTTTTTGTTCTCTTGATTCTTTAAGAGAAAGAAAATGCACCTGGATCTGACCACGAAGAGTAAATTTTGTCGATGAGATGACTGAAATATTTCAATGTTGAGAATCGTGTTGACTCATTTTAGCAAAGGGCTGAAAAACTGAGCGTGCCCGAATGACAGCATTGAGCGGGTGTATGGACCCCCTGTTAGGCGTTGACTTGCGTCTTGGGATGAGGTGGGGGTGATGCTAACTATTACAACAAGGTCAAGATTGGTTAGATTAAATATTAAAGATTTGTAACTTGACGAATAGAGATATGGTTGAAGGTGGGAAACAAGCATCTCTTATAGCAACCGATTCAATTAACAAAATGCTTCTAAAAATGAATTTCGTTTATAGAAATGTTACTGCTTAACGACATCCGGTTTCTTTTCTGTTCAGTTAAAAGGTGAAGAGGTCAATTCTGTGCTCGTGATAGTCAATCATTACTCCATTCCCTTAATTCTATTGGAAAAATAAAGCTTTTGATGCTGAGTTCATGTTCCCAGAGCTATCTTCGCTGCTATCTTGAAGGTAATTCTGATTGGATCTTGTTGCTTCCAATTGCTGGGTTTACTATTGTTCCACTCCCTCATTTTCTCTTGCTGGATTTGAGATCTACCTTGAGTTGGAAAGGATTAGCAAACCAGCTCAACTGTTTTCAAATAACAGTACAAAAAAACATCCCGAAGTCAGCAGCTGATGAACCTCGAATCGTTCATAGGTCTTCCGGCTCAAATGTGATGTAAGGCTGGAGAAGAGGTCAGTCGGCTTTGCTAGGTTTCACTTTGGTCTTATGTTATGCCACAAATGCCATGCAATTGAAAGGTGTAGTTCTACAGGAATTTTTATGCTAGACTTCCGAGCTCTTGTGAACTCTATTACTATACATTTTGGTGTATATAGAAAGCATGTTTCATCAATATGTATAAGTGTTGGAGCCTATAGCTTTGATGTGTTCCCATTTTGGGGGTAAGGCACCCTATAATGGTGCTGGTGGTGCCAGCTATTAACGAATTACTCAATGCATCTGCAAAGAATCAAGAGGCAGTCGCGAAAGCAACGTAGAAAACAAAGAAGCTGATATCAATAGTTCTCTACTACAGATTCTACTGGATTTCCAGGCTATCAGTGACCTAGGTTGTTGTTGTTGTTGTTGTTGTTGTTGTTGTTGTTGTTGTTGTTGTTGTTGTTGTTGTTGTTGTTGTTGGGCACTGAAGCAGCGTTGCCATATAATGCCGTAGTCTGCCAGGGTAACTGCTAGGATATCCATTCTATGGACTACATCATAACGACAATGATAGTACCGTCCTTCACCCAGGCCTGATATATCAAGGTTTACATATCACCAACCATCCAAGTACCATCTATCGCCAACCATCATCTACCATATACCACCATGTCCATATTCGACGGCCCCATCGAGCTCTCCGACATTAAAATCCCGTCTCCGGGGTCTCCCTATGCCCAAACCGCCTTCCAGCCTTACGATCCCATCCTCCAAAATAACAACTCCGACAATACCAACAGCACCGAGGCACTGCACATCCCCCAGTCCAGTGCCAGCGGAGTTGCCCTCCTTCACAATAACAACACCAATGTCGATCTAGAATACAATAATGCCAACCAGCATAGCTCCAAGAGTTCCAGCTCCAATTCTTTACTTCAGCCCCGCCATCAGCGCATTCTTCTTTTGCTAATTGTCGCTTCCAGCGGCGCTTTGCTCCACCTCGTGCACAATTACGAAACTCTCAAGCTCGAATACGGCCCTCTTCTTGTGCTGGTGCTTGTGGGCCTGCTATCCAGTGGTGTGGCTCAACTCGTTAACCAGTTTTATAAACGCCTATGGCATTGGCTGAGCATCTTGCGTTTCATTGTCTGGGGCAGCATCAATGGTGTCTTGACCTCCTTGTGGATCGATATGCTTATTGTTCAGTTTCCAAACATAATTGTTAGAGTACTTGTTGACCAATTAGTGGGCTCGCCTTGTTTTCAACTCATATTTTTGGCATTAGCAGCAATTTGGGACAACAGCGATATTAAGACTGTGTTGAGAGTTAATTATCTAAGGTCTTTGAAGTTGAGCTACTTAATTTGGCCCAGTTTTAGTATCTTGAGTTTTAGCATCTTGCCGCCAGAGTTGATTTTCCCTTGCAACTGTTTGGTCAACTTGATTTGGAATGTGATATTGAGTTTCATTCTGTAGGGCAGGCATTTATATGATTCAATGGGAAGTAGTTGTTACAGTTTAGATCCAGTTAATTGGGAGTTATGGTGAATATTTTAATTTTTAGACAAGTTATTGAAAATAAAACTTAAGTCCAGCGAAAATCAAGCAGCATGCTTCCAAACCTCAATCTACCAAATCGCATCATAGAAGCATATTAGTATAAAAGTAGCACTAGAGCACAAAACTTGCGATATACCCTGTTACTTTGTAAAATTTTGCAAACTTTTTGTTACTACTTTCTATTACTCTGCACTTGTTGTCAAGATGGTTTACTAGACAATATCTTTTTACAGTAACAATCCATATTTAGTTCTTTTTTATTTCTTCTCCCGGGCGTGGTGTTTTCTTTTTATTGTTTTCTTTTTCTGCTGCTTGTTCGCTTGTCTGTTTGTTTGTCATACACGGTTGTCATTTTTCCTATTGTTTTTTATCATCTTTACATGCGGTTTCCGCTTTGTTCCCCCTTTTTTTGTTCTTTTTTTCTATAATCAACTTTTTCCTTTTTCGTTTAAAGAACAATTTTTCTTGTTAAAATCGCATAACAATATTAACTTTAATGAACCATTCTCATATCTTGTAATCTCTCTTGTTTTGATTTTTTTCTTAGCACATCAACACAATCTTGCGGTAAAAATGCCACTTTCCCGTCTTTCTACCACAAGCGCCGGTCTTCTTTCATCGCCAGCATCAACGCCAAAGCAGTCAACTCTCCATATTAGCAACAACACAGAGGATTCAAGCATTATTGATACCACTTCCTCTTCTTTGTTTTCAAACACAACTATCACAGACTCCGTTGAAACAACTTCCATAGCCTCTAGAGGTGGAAATCTTGTCAGCTCGAAAGCCAAGGCCAACGGCCATCCTACCAAGATCAGCGCTAAGCGCCAGTATCGTCTGATTGATATTCATGATCCTGATCTTCGACATAGAATCTCACAAAATGACATCAATCAAAGAATCAGTGATGGGGATAGTCCTAATCATCAACTTTTATCCAAAAGACTAAAATTAAACACAGAAGCCGCTATGACTGCTTCAAAAATCAATTTGAAAACTAAGTTGATTCAAGATATTTGTAAACATTGCCTGGTTGAATACAAGCAAAGTTCAACGCCCATCAGTAGCGCTTCGATGTATATTACTTTTGTTGAATGGGTCGTGGGTAATTGTGCTGATGATGAAAATGGGAGCACATTTTGGGTAAAATTGCCTATATGGTGCCTGAAGTTTGTGTCAGAGGAAACAAATCTTGGTGTTCCCGATTGCTACTTTGTGCCAACGTTGACTAATCCTAATAATGGCTGCCAAGTCAAAGTTCCCAAGCCATTTCAAATAAAAAAGAAGCAAACTCTCCTCCATGATTCTTTTCATCATAAATTTACCGATGGAAGGTCAGATAATACAGATTATTCGCTTCGTGCCAGTGATGGCTGTAACGGCATTTGTGAGGTGAATAAAGAATCAAAAACAGCTACAGTGGAATCCACGACACATTGGATATTCAATAATTTTGACGTTAATTGTAATAGCATCAATTTTGAAGCAGATTTTACTGTCACTTTGTTCTCTACCATTAATGATTTTGTGATAATGAGTAATGGCCCTAGTTGTACCACTAGTCAGGTTGATAATAAGCTTGGCACGGGCATGTGCAACGATAACCACCGTTTTGTCCAACATGCAGGAACCGGGAACCTTGGCAGCGATCTCAAGCACAAGAACAAAAGCAACAACTCGTACGGATTGGGAGGACTGCATGTGAACGCGACCACCACCACCACCAACAACAACAAAAACGACAAAAATTGCAACCTAAGTAAACAACTCACCCAGGGTATGAACAAAATGAAGAGCATTGTTAATTTGCGCAATGCAGTGCGATCGTTTATTAGGCAAAAAGTATGCGTTATTAACGCTAAAGATAAAATCAAAGGTAAGCGTCACGTTAAAGGTAAAGACAAATGCGGAGTACAACTTAATGCTGATGTATCAAATTTTATTAAATCACGAATCATAGACTATGTGCAATGGCTGTTTCTGTGGCATAATGCACAGTCGGTGGCCAGCGTTGGAAATTGTGAATCATTCATTGTTGTTTGTAGCTTGAACGAAGCTCTTTGGGAGAAAAAGGTTGCCAGTAATGCTCATGACGACGATATAAATAGTATTGATGATGAGACCGGTTGCGATACAACTGAGGTCCCGACAAATGTAGGATTTGACAAATGCAAAGCTCATTGCAACCAAATAAGTTTTGTTTACAACCAACCGTCAACAAATGAAATTGATTTGGCTTTGCAATGCCTAATCCAAAAATTACAAAAACTTGCAACATCGTCGAACAGAAGACCCAAATTTGGAATTCTTATAATTGGAACAATTATTTCCCTTTACGCGATCAAATGGGAGGAAGGAAACTGCAGTCTTGGTTCTCAAACCGAAAAAGGCCCTTGTTACATTGCCCCAACTATTTCTGCCGAGATATCAGAGCTTAAGCCAATACTTTCATTCAACATCTTGAGAGACTACAATAGTCATTACCTGGCAAAAAGCAATCAGAAACAAAACCGACAGCACGGCTTTAACCATTCTCCTGGAAGTAAAAGAAAAGAAAGTAACATAAGCTCAATTTCCAAACCCAACTTGATGAAGAGTTGCGATAAAGGTATAGCAAAAAACAATAACAGGGACATTAATCTGCAGTTAATGTTAAAATTGCTCATGTTTATTGAGTTGGCTGAGTGGAGCTCGCAACTTTTTTGAGCTGCATTAACAACCTAAACAGCATTGAGATCTGAACTCTGAGCTAAAATACTTCCTACAATTATTTGGTTTTTTTTTATGTGAAAATCAAAACAACAAGTCTATAAAATAGTAAATTTGTATTGTTTCTATGCATGATTCCTTTATATGATATAAAATGGCACAACACGGATCATTTACGGCAAATAATTTCGAGGTGAATATATATACATAAGTTGAAAAAACAGCAAATGGCACTGCCATCACCATGTCCATGACTCTAGCTATAGCACTAATGTCGACTTATCATCTTTATCTGTAATTACAATACTCAAAGTTTCTTCCCTACCATTATTATTCTTATCCTTGCTTTCACCATCAATAATTATTCCATTTCTGTTGCTTCTTATTTTGAATAGACAATTGAAATTAAACCCGCTACCGAGCCCAAACAAATCAAGCACCAAGCTATCAAACACCAAATCATAAAGCAACACAAGCCACGTCAAGAAATTGTAAACGTTTAAATATGTCAAATCATTAGCTATTTGATGATAATAGTATGATCTAAATAGCCAACACTGTATACCCACATAAATCGCATAATTTAATTTTAAAAACTGAAAATAATCAAGTTTTCTGCC
>JXWR01002720.1_pt1 | contig 10185 bp, 5 predicted proteins | sample 315541 | NCBI WGS metagenome assembly JXWR01 (sample SAMN03273951, study PRJNA271842) | soil metagenome | isolation source: rice field ambient CO2 | place: India: CRRI Experimental farm Cuttack,Odisha-753006 | collected 2013-12-17
TACTGGTACCATTTCTGGTTTTACCAATTTTGCTGATTATATTGAAAGATTTGGTTCTCAAAAAGCCAATGGTGAATACTACATGTCTACTGTTAGAACTTCTTTGATTGTTTCTATTTATTCCATCGGTGCTGGTATTGGTGGTATTTTCTTGTCTTCTATTGCTAACATTAAGGGTAGAAAACCTGCTCTTTTGGCTTTCATTGTGCTTTACATTATAGGTTACTTGATTCAAATTACTTCTGAGAAAGGCAGATGGTATCAAATGTTCATTGGTAGAATCGTTACTGGTCTTTCTGCAGGTGCCGTTACTACTGTTGTTCCAATGTTTGGTGGTGAATTAAGTCCTGCTAAAATCAGAGGTGCCTTGGTTTCTTCTTTCCAATTGTTTATTACCCTTGCTATTTTCCTTGGTTACTGTTGTAACTATGCTACCAAACACCACAACAGTGAGAATGATTCTTCTCAATGGAGAATTGTCATGGGTTTGAACTTCCTTTTCGGTCTTATCTTGCTTGTTATGGTTGGTTTTGTTGTTCCAGAATCTCCTAGATACTTGTGTGAAAAAGGGGACACTGAAGGTGCTAAGAGAAACATTGCTTATGTTAACAGAGTTCCATTGAATTCAAGATTTGTTGAAAATGAATTTAAACATATTGAAGAAGGTTTCCTTGCAGAAAAAGCCGCAGGTACTGCTTCTTGGAAAGAATTAGTTACTGGTAAACCAAAAATTTTCCAAAGAGTTTTGATGGGTTTCGTTGTCATGGCTTTGCAACAATTGTCTGGTATTAACTACTTCTTCTACTATGGTACTACTATTTTCAAGTCTGTCGGTTTGGAAGACTCTTATGAAACCTCTATTATTCTTGGTACCATTAACCTTACTTTTACCATTCTTTCCCTTTATCTTGTTGACAAGCTTGGTAGAAGAACCACTTTGCTTGGTGGTTCTGTTATTGGTGCTATTGCTCTTTACATTTACACCATTTTGGCCGTCACTAGTTTGTATCCAAATGGTAGAAGTGAAGCATCTTCCAAACCAATTGGTAATGCCATGATTTTCTTGACTTGTCTTTTTATTGCTTCTTTTGCTGCTTCTTGGGGTGCTGTTGGTTATGTTATTCTTGCCGAATCTTTCCCAATCAGAATTAGATCTAAGGGTTCTTCCATTGGTATGTTGTCTTCATTCTTGTGGAACTTCTTGATTTCTTTCTTCACTCCATTCATCACGAACAAGATTCATTTCTCTTTCGGTTTCATCTTTGCTGGTTGTTTGACTTTTGGTTTGTTTTACGTTTACTTTGTCGTTTACGAAACTAAAGGTTTGACTTTGGAACAAGTTGATGTTTTATACGCTGACCCTCATGTTAAGCCTTGGACTTCTGCCAGATGGGTTCCACCAGCTTCTCTCTCCGGTGACGATGGTAAAGTTGACTCCACCGACGTCTCTGTTCACAACAACAACCCAGAAACTGTTGTTTAAATAATGCTACTTCATCATTATAGCATAAACATAAAAAAACTCACATTTTTTTTACGATGGTTTATGATTAATTATTTTATCTACTTCGCAGGTTTTTTTTTACTTACCTGTCCATTTCCGGTTTCTCATTACTTTTTTTTTCGCTCATCATCATACCTAATGCTTTGTTTTTCTAGCTTTTTCTACATATTTTTTCATTTTTCTATCTGTTTACTTCACTTCTATGGCATTGGACGTTTTCTTTGTTTTTATATGAACTTTTTTTATCATTTTTTTCACTTATATCAGCTGCGCTCATAAACTATAAAAAGTTGGTTTTCTTTGGTTATGATTTTTAGTTATCGTGAATATATTGCATGTATCTACTTGCTCACTATAAACATTGTTAACAAGTTGTAGATCAAACAAGCTTGTACTTAGTGGAAAGGGGCTTAAACTACACTTTCGATTATTGTTCTGGTTGTTGCTTGATAAATAAAAAGTCGCTGAAAGTTTTAAGGAGACATTTCTTTTTTTTTTTTAACTTCCGTTAAATCACGTTGTCTCAGGTAGCTCAGTTTGTTGTGCTAGGGAACTATATCTTGTGTTATTTTCAGCAGGAAACTAGTACTTACCAGCTAATATCTACAACTCTGCGGCAGAATTGCACAATTTATCTAAATCCTCATGCTCCGTTCAATTGGACAAAAGGATTGTTGTGGTTTATTTTTAACTTGTTTCTCCACTTCAAACTAAAAATCGTGGAGATTGCGTCAATTGTGTCTGCTTGCTAACAATTGCTTGTATATCGAAAGATATGTACAATGTGCAATATCAGTTTATCGTGCTATAATTTCTGCGACATGGGGCTACGATAAAACAAGGGATGTGAAGGAAAAAAAAGACCTAACAGCAAAAAGCAAGAAAAAAGCAAAAAAAAAGCATCGTTTTTTTTGTTTTTTTTTTTGCTTTTCTTTTTTTGACTGCTTTGATGTTACAATTCACAAAACAAGGATAAATAACAATTCATGATTTATCAAAAATCTGATGATGTTTCAGAGTGTTTTTGTAACTTTCTTTTTTATGCTTTTTGAAGTTGTATTGTGGTTTAATTGAGTCGGATTTGTTTTAATTTTGTATATAGCCATTGGACTGAAATAAGTGCACATATATCAAATTAAGCATGGAATATGTGTACAGTACCTTGATCTAATCTCCTTAAAATTCTTCCAATCATTCTATGCTGTTGATTCTTTTCGGTGCTTATTAGTATCTTCATTAGAATACAACACATCGACAACTGAAATAAAAAGTTTATAGTATATGATATTTGATTGATGAGCAAGCTAATATTGGTATATTTAAAAGCGTATCAAAGATGAAAATAAAGTGGACCATCGACAAGTGCCATTTTCTACGGTCATGGGAATTCGTGTTTTACTTAGTTTGTGTCTTTTCTTTTGCTTTTCTGATTGACTTTTCAAGTAACTGATCAGAAATTTCATTTTGCTGGCTGAGGTAAGAATACTAAAATAAGTAATTATTTCAATACTAGATGGCAACAAATATTATCACCAAACATTATTACCAGATATCATCTCATGGGTTTCTTCGTAACCTTATAATTAATCGTTTATCACTTATCAGTTGATCGGCTCAAAACTGCATTAATCTATAATATTATGATAAATGCGCCATGGTACACTACCACGCATCAACCGACAGAATTAATCACTAAGTTAAAAAAAAAAAAAAATAAAAAAAAAAAAAAAAGGAAAACTGAAAAAAGATCGGAGAATGATGAGCAAAAGATGTCATTATCTGAATAGCATCAGCACTAATATCATAAAATAGAATCAAAATGCCCTCAGGGAAAAGCAGCCATTATATCGCTTTGGGCCTCGAAGGATCTGCCAACAAACTTGGTGTGGGGATCATCCTCCATGACAAAAATTCTCCTTTGGACCACAACACCAATGCTAAAATATTGTCGAACATTAGAGATACTTATATAACTCCACCAGGGGAAGGTTTCTTGCCCCGTGATACGGCACGTCATCATAGAAATTGGATTGTTAGATTAATCAAAAAGTCTTTAGAAGAAGCAAATTTGACAATGGAAGACTTGGACGTAATTTGTTTCACTAGAGGTCCCGGAATGGGAGCACCGTTAAACTCAGTAGTAATTGTGGCAAGAGCATTGTCATTGCTTTATAATAAGCCAATGGTTGGAGTGAATCATTGTATTGGTCACATTGAAATGGGCAGAGAAATCACTGGTGCACGAAATCCAGTGGTGCTATATGTTAGTGGTGGTAACACTCAAGTGATCGCTTATTCTAAACAAAAATATAGAATTTTCGGAGAGACTTTGGATATTGCAATTGGGAATTGTTTAGACCGATTTGCAAGAATTCTCAAGATTCCAAATAATCCAAGCCCTGGATATAATATTGAACAAATTGCAAAGAAAGGGCTTACACATCCAGATAATTTTGTTCAGTTGCCATATACTGTAAAAGGAATGGATTTGAGTTTAAGTGGGATCTTGGAATATATTGAAAACATTGCCAAAAATAATCAAAATAATCGGTATAAGCCTCAAGACTTATGTTTCTCGCTACAAGAATGTCTATTTTCAATGTTGGTGGAAATTACTGAAAGAGCAATGGCTCATGTAAACTCCAATCAAGTGTTGATTGTTGGTGGGGTTGGTTGTAATGAGAGACTTCAACAAATGATGGAAATAATGGTAAAAGACCGTAATGGATCTATTCATGCTACCGATGAGAGGTTCTGTATAGACAACGGGATCATGATTGCTCATGCTGGATTACTCAGTTACAGAAAAGGCGATTACGTGCGGGATTTGAGTGAAACTATTTGTTCTCAAAGATTTAGAACGGATGATGTATGGGTTAAATGGAGAGATGATTAGGTGTTTTATGGTTTTGTTTTTTGAATTTTTGTTTGGTAATAAAGTAATGTTTCTAGCTTTTGTTTGCTAGTGCTTTTTAGGTTGTAAATACCGCTTTTGTCTATTTCGCAGTTGCACTGTTTTTTGCAGTTTGAATTTTGTACAACGGAAAATAATGAACGCTTATTTACTTGAATAAATCATGAAAAAGAGAAAAGTTAAATACCTATGGTCCCTTTACTGCTTGATCAGCTTAGATAACTTGCTTTCCACTTGAAAAATGATAACAAAAGATTAAAATGATTCTGCCGATGTTGATATTTTGTGCTGCACCAGGGCACGCAACGAATTTGCAGTTTCTTTCAAATGTTTTATTTTTCATGATGGTATAAACTTAGCCATGTTAACTTGGTAGTTCACGAAATTAAATATTGTCAAACTCCACGTCATCAAGACTTCCACAGCAACAGCACACATAATGGCTACTGCGTAAGTATTATCTATGTTGCCTTGTTACCCAATAACAACTCACTAACAATTGACAGAGTTTTATTTGTACAAAATACAACGGTGAACAACATAGCATCATTTCATGATCAGATCTCCAATGAAATTCCCAAAATACTTGATCCGTGGTCTTTTGAGTTGAAAATTTATCGTGCCAATCCAATAGTATCAAAATTAATGTCTGCAGTGCCGCCTCTGCAACAACTGCGACAGCAGCCGCAACAACTGCAACAGCTGCAACAGCAGACTGCTCAATTGAACAAAATTCTATACACTTTATCACTTTCATATAATCAAAATCAAACGATATCAATAATAAACAAAAATTGCACGATTTTCAACACCAGTATAGATCAAGGTCAAAGCCTTATGGAAAGCAACTGTTCTTCAGGATTTTATGATCCATTAGATGTTATATTACAAAGCAAATTGACTAGTCTTTGGGTCTTGAAACAAAGTTTAAAAGGCGAGGGTGGAAACTCATATCAGGTGACACTTGATAATGGAGACGTGTTTATCATTAGAACTGCTAACTGCTTTTTGCATGGTGGGTTCAAAGGATTTTTGATTGAGATTACCCTCGAGGGACGCCATCACTCTAGGGGAATTGGTGTTCCTGAGAAACAAAATGATGAAGAAGAAGCAGCAACTAATGTACAAAAAATCAAAGAATTAATTACCAAATTGAACTTTCCAAAGGGTAAGCTCAGTGTGGGGCGACTTAGCGCACAAAGTGATCCATCGGGTGATTTGGCTTGTCAGTATACTCAAGCTTTGCAGTTTTAGTGATTTAAAAATTGTTCCTATTTTTATATGTGATTCTAGTTTAACTCTTTGTACAATAATAATTCATTTGGTATGTTCAGTATGTTCAGTATGTGAGAGAATTGCGATTATTGATACCTTTTCTTTGACAGATATTAAAATTTTTTAGATGTAAAGATTGCAAGAAGTAGAATTATATTCTTTATAACCCATCAGTACACACATAAAACGCGAAAAAACCTGTTACAGTGAAACTTAATATTGATATTACAAAACTAAGTACTATCAAAATCGAGAAGTAAATTATAATAATAATAATAATTAGTCTAAAACCGAAATACTACCTTGTATTTACTCCATAATTCCCGTTTCATGCTGACTCAGTGATGACAGAAAACAAGATAAAACCTAATAAAAAAATAAAAATAAAACAGAAACAACCTCTAATAAGCAAAAATTAAGAAAGATCCAAGTCCAAGAGAGAAGAAAAAAAAAGGAAAAAGAATGAAACTATACATCTATGAGCTTATGAGCAAAAACAAAGCTTATAACCTTCTTAGATGTGGATCAAAGACAGTTTTTTCTTATAAATTATCTACTAACACTTGGATGTACTGCCAAGGTTATAGGTTCCAAAGGAATTGCTTCAGTTTCATGCTGAGAAGGATTAGTACGACCTGCGCTGTAATTGTAGCCAGTATTTTGCTGAGCGTTGCTTGGGTACCTTACCGGGCTTTCAACAGTAGTTGAAGTAAAGGTATTTTGTGGCTGTAAGTGGCTATTCTCTTGTAATTCTTGTTCCTGTTCTTGTTGATGATTGTATCCATATTGATGACTTTGTAATGGCTGCTTGAGAGTTTGAGAAGTCAGAAGACGATTTGTAGTTGTATCGTCCAAATCTTCCTGATAGAAGGGATTGCTACTTCTGTATCTTCTAATAGCACCACCATTGTAACTAGCAGCGCCATTGAAATACAAGTTTGGTTCTGGTCTTTTCTTGTACACTGCGTTTCTGTTCTTTGGATTGTATAATAGAGCAGCACCGAGGATTATGCACACCAAAAACAACACGAGTAAGATGACAAAGTCGGCAGTGAAAGTAAGCTGGAAAGTTTTATCCGAGAAGTGACCCATTTTAATTATAAAAACACCTTCTTCCTAATCAATACACCTAAAACTACTGGTAGATGTCATGGTCTTGCCATCAACGTATCTATATCTCTCCAGTGATGAAGTTGTCTCTGCTTCTGAAATGGCGCAGTTTTATGCAGATCAAACATTACCCTGTAGTTTCAGAACATTGGTAACCACACCGCCAACACAGAGGGTGTTGAGACCCCACAAAGGTCCATCGCACCAAAACAAAACACCACAGCAAAAAGGAAAATAAGGCGCTTTGAAGCAATTTGCTAGCCATCTACAGAAGCAACCACCAAGCAATTGGAACCTATTCCCCACAATTGATAAATTCCAAAATCAGTATGTCATTCAATTCTTTCAACACTACTTTGGACTATCCTCTTTTTGGTCTCAACTACATTGACGACAACACTTTTGTTGTTTCCGGTGGTGGAGGCGAGGGCAGACATGGGATTCCAAACGAAATTGCCATTTTTAGAATAGTTAACAAACTGGAAGGAGATTCAGGAAAAGATGATGATATAGAAGACAAAAAGGCTGCTGAAAATGGACAACCTAAGGTCCCGAAACTTTTGAAAGAAAAACAGTTGAAATTGATTTCCAAATATACCTTTGACAAAAATTCTACCGATGCACCAATGAGTTTGGCATATGTTGATAATCAAAGCTTATACATTGGTATTAATGATGCTAAAAACTTGATTGAATCATCGAAGAAAAACAATAATTTAAAATCGTTCAAAATCAGCGAACATTTGGCTGATATTAACCCAGTTTCGCAAACTCAATTGTTTAATTCTCTTGATCCACAAGTCTATATAAAAAAAATTGCTATATCAGAACAGCAAGCTGCTAACATGGATCCATATGCAGTGCTAGTGACTTCTGATACAAAATCGCAAATATATATAAACACTCTTTCACAACTCAACCTGAGAAGTTCAATTTTTCAACATACTGAAGATGTTGAAATCAAAGACGTGGCAATCAATAATTATGTTGAAGTGTCGGAAATTTCATATGTCACTAGAAGCTTGCTTAAGATAATCAAACTTGGCCAAGCAAGTAGCAAAACGGAAGTTTTGGAGACGAAATTTGACAAATTTGTTGGTCCAGATTTTCAGCTGCTTCGAGTAATTTATATTTCTTCTACTCAAGTTTTGGTTCTCGGTGCCATCACTAAGGCAAAACAAGTCATCGCTGCTGTATTTTCAGTGACGGACAAAAATGAACTCAAACTTCAATTATCACAAGTCGTTGCTAAGAACGTCAGAAGTGTCAATGCAATTGATTTCAAACATTACTTGAAAGACCACAATAAAAATCATGGATTGCTAGCGGTGGCCACTAGTGATTTGTCCATAATTTTGTATCATGTCAATTTGGATGGTGCGCAAGCCAAACCCAAAATTTTCAAACTTTATGAGTTTAAGCAAGTTCATGCTTTTGCTTTGACTAACTTGAAAATTTCACCAAAGTTGAAATCTCTTATCAGTATCAGTGCAGCAAATACAATAAATACTATTGAATTTCCTTCAAATGAAGACGACTTAATCAAGTTGAAAAACTCTAATAGCTTGATTAGTGTTATCCTTTTCTTGTTAGTTCTTTTGTTAGCTATTGTTTTCGCTCAGGGAAGATAATTCAAATAGGAAAGTATGTAAATAAACATATATATTTCAATAAACAGAATTCAAATTTCTAGATCTATTTTTTGTTTTTGTTTTTGTTTTTTCATGTTTTACCTTGACTTGGTTTCGTTGCTTTTGGCTGTTGCAAAAATTGCTCACATTTTGGGTTTTTATTCTGGATGCTTTGAAAAGAGGGCCAAGATTCCACCCAAAACAAATAAGATCCAGTCCTATAATTTGCGTAGTATTAGTATTAAGGTTGTGTAGGAAAAGTGCTCTGCATATATTGATTATGACCAAGATGGATGTTGTACAACTTGCGAGTTTGAGTCAAGAGCTTTCAAATATAAACAACTACAAAGATCACGACATGTGTGAAGAAGAATAATTTAAAAAAAGTAATAGCTTGTCAACCGAATTATTACGGTTGCCTACACCAATTACTCCACCAGTGATTATGAAGAAGTAAACCAGTAGAATAAGCGATTATAGTTGTATCAAAGTGAGGCTATAAGTTTGTATAAAGTATAAAGGTCAGTTTAAATGCCAAAAATTGAATTTACTCGGCTATTTGACTGTATGTGTGTAATATGCCAAAACATTGGTGTCCTACTGCAATGTAGAATTTTATCAACAAGTTAATATTGAAACACGTTATTGGTCGCATGAGGCGGTCCAAATATTTAGGAATTGGTAGATTAAGATTATTACTGTTTATAGGAATTGTTACAGTCAATTAACTGGTATATCGCACCGTCAAGTAAATGTTCAAAGAAAAAAAAATCTATTCAGCTATTATTATTTTTTATTTTTTTTTTTTTTCAACCCCAAACACTGATATCATTGCTCGTTACTCACTATGGCGTTGTGGCACTACTTCCACTTTGCCAATTTTAAAGAGTTCGTCGAAGAAAATGATAACGGTAGTGAGCCTCAAAATTGACAAATTTTGGTTGATTAAACCTCAAAAAATAGTAGATTAACACGTCATCGATCCTACTGCATTACGGGCTGTAGTACGCATAGGCTTACATTCATTTAATTTTTTTGCTCAAGGGATGGCCTAATTTTTCTCAAACCATAACCCATAAAGACATACGTGCAGCATGAATTTATTAGAAATCTCCGTACATTAATAATTGATTGACGTAAAGAATCTAATTTTGGCAATATTGAGAATTTGAAGGTTCCGAGAAGTCTGGAATTCTGGAATATATAATTTCAAGTTGTTAGTAGATCAGGGCTTCTTGATCTTCTACTCAAAAAAATAGTACCGAACAACAACAACTTCGACTTCTTACGTTCTGAGCAAAAACTGGAAGAAGTGAACAAGAGGAGAAAAGTGACAAGCCGGGATTTCGAGTTGGCTAACAGTGGAGGAAAATAGGCAAAGGAAAGCCGCGTTGATAAGATAAATACAAGTTAGCAAGCTATAATAATTACATGGCGTAAATAATCTACAAGAGAACCTATGTGATCTGACCATTTTAGGAACATAAAAATTTACCTTAATAAATGCGTAAATTATAAACAGAAAACAGGTTTTTCAAGAAAAAAAAAACTGTAGATGAAATGCAAAGCAACTTCTGTGGATGATTATAAGACCAACAAAAACAGAAACAATTTTTTTTTTTTAAATAGAACAAAGTAACATTAACAAAGGAAAAACTTATTTTACAATATTATTAGTCAGTAACGGCACACCCAGAGTAGTAAATGTACAAACAAATAGAAAAAAAAAAAAAAAAAAAAAAAAAATAAAA
>JXWR01008365.1_pt1 | contig 10178 bp, 6 predicted proteins | sample 315541 | NCBI WGS metagenome assembly JXWR01 (sample SAMN03273951, study PRJNA271842) | soil metagenome | isolation source: rice field ambient CO2 | place: India: CRRI Experimental farm Cuttack,Odisha-753006 | collected 2013-12-17
ACACGTCAAGATACCAAATGTCAAATATCAAACACTGATCACCAATCGCCAAGTGTTAACCAAGTACATCACTCAAGACAGCCACTTTCAAAATGTCAGATTTGTCTACCTTCTACTACTCAATTCCTCCAATAACTCGCTTCTTTGTCACCGCCCCTGCCATTGTGCTCGCCCTCAACAGGTTCCAGCTCTTCCTGGGGGAGCCGTTGTTCTGGGACTACAACCTCACAAGATTTCGCTACCAGCTCTGGCGAGCCATCACTGGCTTCGTGGTGATTCATCCAGACGCCGGTGGCTTGTCTGTGCTCTTTGACTTACACTCCTGCTGTCTTTTCAGTCGGACTCTTGAGCAACGCAAATTTAAAAGTGACATCGCCGCCTATATTTTCTACTTTTTGATTGTGGGACCCATCATCCTTTGCACCACCTATTTTACCGAGTGCCCATTCTTGTTCGATGTTTTGCTTTCAGCGTTGCGATTCAACTTCTCTCGCTATGAGCCAAACAGGATGATGAAGTTTTTCGTAATCAGCTTCAAAGCTGCTTATTTGCCCTACATTATCATGAGTGTGGATTTCGTTTCCGGAGGAATGTTAGGTCTTCAGCTCAATCTTTCTGGGTTTTTCGCTGGTTATGTCTACAGCTGTTTGGAGAATCGCAACGCAGGACCATTGGTAAGCTTAGCAGCCAGTTACATTAGACGGTACTTGCCGGTAACTGGCACTAGCAGTAACTACGAAAAAAGTGCTCGTATAGCAGGAATGGAGGAGTTTGGTGATGTGAGTTACGTGCCGGCTCCTAGCTGGCTTCGTGGGGTGGTGACCAAATTGGCCGGTTTTTGGAGCTCATCGTCATCATCATCTTCATCATCGTCAGATCTGCGATCAGGGTCTGCCAGGGGCTATACTGCTGGTGGCCACAGACTTGGTAGTCTTGATGAGAAAAGTAACAGCAACAGTGGCAGCAACACTGACAGTGCCAGTGGAATCAGTACGGGTGCTAACAGACGCCCAGGAGCGGGAGCAGCGGCAAAGTTTTTCCCTGGTAAGGGCCAGAAGCTAGGCAGTTGAGTGTGTAGTGTATTCTTGTATCCATATAGAGGTAATAAATGGCGTATCTACTGGTATTCTGAGCGTGTATTGTATTGTATTGTAGTATAGCGTGGTATTAGGAGCCCCGACAGCACAGCGAATCCGCATCTTATCAACAGTTAGCGAGGGGGCAGCTAAAGAGCCATTGGTGGTGATGAGACATAAAACACACACTTTGGCAACACAGCAACCAACAGCCGTCACCATGTCAGACTCCATCGGTATGTATATATACTATCTTAAGAAGTGAATATCTTCATTGAGCCGTCCACTAATCTCCCGCAGATCGTGTGTTTGTCAAGGCCATCACCATTATCAAGGCCCTCAGCACCCGCAGCGGCTATGGCTCATTACCACGCCCACCACTCGAAAGCAGAGTAGCCCTTTATGGTCTATACAAACAAGCCACCGAAGGTGATGTGGAGGGCATAATAGCTAGGCCCACGGGCAATTCCAAAGAAGACGTTGCTGCTAAAAACAAATGGGACGCATGGAAACAACAACAGGGACTTTCCATCACCGCGGCAAAAAGAAAATACATTTCCTATTTGATTGACACAATGCGAATTTATGCCACGGGAACCCACGAGGCTCGTGAGTTGCTTGCGGAGTTAGAATACCTTTGGGATCAAATTAGGGATATTGAAAGTGATAGCGAAGGCGATTTGAACGAGAGTGGTGTTGGTGTTAGTGCTGGTGTTGGCAGTAACAACAATAATAACAGTAACGATGCGGTGCTTAGTCCGTATCCGTACGCACAGCAACGCTTGAGTAATAGTAATAGTCAAAATTATATCACCAGTATCAGCGATCATAACGTCAATAATAGTACCAGTGCCAACGTGAATGTCAGTAGCGCGGCAAACAACTATAACAATTTACTTTACCGGGAAATTTCCAGACAGTCATCCACTTCAAACGCCAATATTTTGCCTATTGTAGCCAGCAATCCTAATGTCAATGTTAATGCCACTGCTAACCCTAATATCACCAATGGTCTCTTGCTGGACTTGTATGAAAAGACAGGATCCAACACCGAAGAGATCAGATCATTGAAAAAGGAAATAAAATGGGCCATTGAAAGTCTCAATCAAGAAATCAAACTCTTGAAACACTACAATCATGATAATAATGAAGCCCACAATCATTCTCGACACGCAAGCCATGACAACCATGGACATGATGAAGAAGCAGGAGGATCAGTAATAACTGCCAGTAACGCCAATACTAGAAACATTAGGAAAACTTCGCAATATCAACAACAACATCAGCAGGACAACGACATGCAAAGTATCATTACTTCAATGTATAGGTATCCGGTGCTGCGTGCCGGGACCACTAAAGTCACACAGCTTCCATATGCTTCCAAGCTGTACTTGTTCAATAACAATTATACCAATAATAATACTGTTAACAATGCCAATACAACTAATGCCAATAGTATCATGAACAACGATTCATTCTTCGATGACCGGTCCTCCATCATTGGCGGCGGGGGCAAGGAGAATAAGCATTGGCTACTTTCAAGACAACCGACACTAAGAAACACTCACAACAATAACAATAATAGAAGCAGTGATAACAACAACAACAACAAAAGCGTAATTGCTAAATTTGCTATTTCTGTATCCTCCACCCTCAGTACAATTTTCTACCGTGTTAAACTACTCAACACCAAGTATCATATCCTTGCGTATTTGAAAGACATAATCAAGAGAATCACCATAAATGCAGTAATTTTGTTTGTAGTGTTCAAGATCCTAAATCAGAGAATCAGATTAGTTAGAAGCAAAGACGGATCGGTGGTGGTCAAGTTAGATGATAGGGTATGGAAGGGTCCAGTAGAAAAGATTAAAAAGGTCGTTGTTGGTGGCTTTGTGAGTGCGAGTGGCGGCGGTGGTTAACATTGAAGAATGATGTCGATGATTTTCCTTGTATTATATTATAATATATTATATTATATAATAACTAAAAGATTACAAATAATAATGATACTACTCCGAATATATGAATATGAATATCTGACAATGTACATTTCGAAGCATTCGTATCAGTAAACATAGTTACAGGCAAATGATAACTATGACAAAGATTTCAATGACTAAATTCTACGTTGCCGATTGCATACAGCAGGCTAGTATAGCAATAATATGGTAAAGTGAACTATTAAGCTAAACAAGTAAACTGATTTGGAAGCATTCAGAATTGGCAAAATAATCATAACCGGTATACAGAATGAGTGCACAGTGAATATTGATAAATACCACAACGAACGGAAATATTTACTTCAACGCTCCAACACTTAGACAAGCTTTTATAAATCTCTTCAAATTGTCTGAACAAGAAACCGGCAAGGAAACATAGCAAAAGTTCACAATAAAGGGCAAGAAAGTAGCAATCAAATCAAATCAAATTTTTGAGTAGGCAAAAATTATACACAACCATGATCAGTAAGTATCAGTATCATTATATCATAACCGTATCTTTATTAAAAACAAAAACAAAAACAAAAATATGTGCGTTAACAGTACGTACTTAGAAGTTACTAAGAGATAAATAGAAAGATAATACAAAACTAAGTGAAAATCAACAAGCCGAAAAAGAAATAAAAAACGAAGATAGAAAATAATGGCAAAATCACGAGAAAGTATCAAAAAAGAGTTAAGTCACAAAAAATAAAAATAAAAAATAAAAATTAGTCATGGTACAGATTCGAATTAAAAACAAGAAGATTTAAAAAAAAAAGAATAATAAAAAAAAAAAAATTTAAAATTGCCAACTGATAATCGCCATCAATGACTAGCCTTTTGAAATATTTGATTAAAATCATCAGTTTCTAGCACCACTCCTTTATCTGAACATTTAGCCTTTGTTCTCAATTCGCTACAAAGACCATCGATATCCAACTCAGTGTATTTCGGATGAGAAGTGACCCGATCCCAAATTTCAGAACACTTCAAATATTTCTCTTCTTTTGCTGGAACCATTGCATTTTCATCATCTTCATCAACTTCATCATCAGCATCATCAAGGTCAGGTATCAGTGAACTATTCTTTGCTGATCCAACCATTATGTTATTATTATAGTTAGTGGTGTTATTATTGTTAGTGCCATACTGGTTTGAGTCGCTGATGTTACCAAGCTTGCTAGCATCATAATTAGCATCACTGCTGAAGAAGTCAACTGGGGACGACTGAGCAGAGTCAATATATTTGGCCATTGCTGATTTAACATCACTAGCGGGCGTGCCATTATTGTTGCTGCTATTGTAACTATTAACGGTATCTGGATTAGACACCATTCCTGGAGTATTTCTATTGCTATTGTTATTGTTGAATTTGAATGGATCGTAAGATAACTCATCTGTCGTTAATTCATTAATTGGGTTGAAAAAAAAAATATCAAGGTTCAATTCATTTTCTGCACCTAATCCATCAAACAAGTTCAAATCATTATTGATATTGTTTGATTCTCTATACATGTTGCTGCTTGGATCCTTCAAGAAATCTAAATCATCAAGAAGCTTGTTACTACTTGGTTCATTTAGACTAAATGCCAAATTAGGATCATATGAACCTTCATTACTAGCATTCATGTTATTATTAGTATTGTTATTAATATTGCTGTTGAAGAATGCTAAAAAGTCATTTGGAGTAGCACCTTCAGAATTGTTACCGGCAATACTATTGTTCTTAATATTATTTGGTAACATGTAATTAGAGAAACTGCCGCCTGATGAAGCAAAAGAGTTTTTCTGCGATCTTGGTTTAGCAGCTCCACTATTAGTCAAGGCCAAAGAATTATCTTTTTGTTGTTCATGAGGAAATTGGGGCATTGGTTTGTCTCTTGTACCGCAGGCCAATCCGAGGCTACTGCAAAAATTACTTTCATCAAAATTTTTGTCGAAATTGTAGTTTCTTTCCTTTTCCCTATTACTATTTGTAGCAGCAGCTGAAGCGACAGCGTTGATACTGAGCTTGCTATTATTGTTGTTGTTATTGTTACTTTGGTCCGAAGGCGAATCTGTGGATGAAGCGGCATCCGGTCCTGGTGATAATGAACTGTCGCCTTTGTAGGAATTAGAGCTTTCACTATAACTAGTACTATGCTTGCTGTTGCTGAGATTCATCTTCAAGTTGCTCCATGGAAATTCGGGAAATTCAAATGTATGTTTAGTATTTTTGCTATTATCCGGAGTATTCGAACTGCTGGTCAACGGAGTCTGAGCTTCGCTAGCGCCACTATTGGTAGACTCAGCAATACTGCTACTACTACCATTTGGACTTTGACTACTGTCGTTGCTAGTATTGTTGTTGTTGCCGCCTGTTCTTTTGTTATTCTTGTAGTTGTTGAGCAAACCTTTGTCAAGTTTTAGTGAGCTGACGTTGAAAGTAGACCCTCTATATTTGGTCAACTCATTACTGAGCATCTCCACTTGCATCCTCAAAAATTCGGATTCAGTATTAGCAGCTTTCTTTTCATTTTCAAGTTCTTTAACTTTATCTTCCAACTCCTTCATTTTTTTCTCTTTACGTTCTCTGAAAGCTCGTTGAGCAGCACGATTCTGGGCAGTACGTTTGTTTTTTGGTTCTGAATTTATTGGCTTGCGTCCTGGTTTAGACATCTTTTTAGCTTCCTCATCCATTTCCTGGCGCTTAGTTTGCACAGGTTGGATCTGACTGAGGTTTCTCTTAGATGCAGTTTCTGAAGACATTCTAGCTAAGTTTTGGTATTTCAAACTGTTATGAAACCGTTCTTGAGTGTTTAAGCTATTGAAGCTGATTATAAAATACTGAACTTTTGTAGTTCGTTAACTAAATAATTAGTTTTTTAATTCAGCTTGTTTCGTTTAACTTGGTAAGTTTTGTTTGACAATTATACTTGATGTGACACCCCCTTTGAATATATAGTGAGATAATAAATAATACCGCAGTAGTGTAGCAACTATCTTCAAGAAGAATATCTGGCTAAGAGACGCAGACTAGATAAAAAGAAACAGAATAAATTTGCAATAAAGTAGAAAATAAGAAAATAAAAAAATGCAAAAAGAAAAGAAGAGAGAAAAAAGGACGAAAAACTAAATTGACTTTTGCTTTCGTTTTGAATAAACTTATTGAGTGACTAAATGTGCAATCTAGCTCTTTTCTTTTTCTGCTGTTTTTAGCTGTTTGTATTCTTGGTCTTTCTGTTTATGATTTTCCGAGGAAAGAGGCAGGGGTGAGTGGATAACCGACGGTATGTGTGGACAATTAGATTCTTAAGATTGGACTTTGGTTCTATTCGGCAGGCGTCACTCTCCCAATGGCTGATGGGAGGCGATGGAGGATTGCAGTGATTACCAATAGAGATTCCGAACCTTCTAGCACCCGAGTGCGCATAGCAGAATCCGACCGCTTATAAATAGGAGCTGAGTTTATATACTATAGAGTATGCTATAGTACTATCAAAATCCTTCACTATGAGTGGCAATGGTACTTGGATGATTGACGGATAGCAACACGATTGCTTAAGGTGAATCAAGTATCGAGTATATCAACAGCCAAGGCTGGCAAAACTACAGAAAAGAGACCTGGGTGCCCCATATTTATACGAGAAATCTCTGTTGTATACAATGCAGAATTCACTTAAACCAGGATCTCCAAAGTGGCGAGCCTGCTTCCTTTTACAACATTTTCTCCAATAAGCCGTTCCCCTCACAATTATAATCTTATATGAGCTCCACTATTAGTCTTTTTTCCTAACGTAAGTCGGTTTGATCAATTGAGAGGTAAAACACTTACTTTATTGTACAATCCACTTGAATGTTCAAAAAGGAAAAAAACTCAAAAAGTAGAAGCCCCAGACTGCTCAGCAATGCAGAACAGCGCCTTGTGCTGCCTAACTCTGCGTAGAAAGACAATTCTGCTTTTCCGGAACTAGCCCGGAATTAGCAAGATTGGTCACTCATTTTATTACGGTGCACACTGCGACTCGTGAGCGCCCCTTTGGGTGAATTTCCAACCACGCTTATTCCATTCTTTTGCTGAGGAGAATTTTACTAATTTCTTAGTCAGTTGACAGAAAAGTCACTAATGAGGTTTTTGCTAATTGCGCTACGGTGCACGTATGCTAAAGAAGCTCTGGGTTTCATCTGTAAATGATATATAAACTATAATTTGATAGGCAGATAGCTAAGAAATTGATGGGTTGGTAGCTATATACAGCTATCACTTGGTTGCTTAAATACGAAGGAAAGTCTTTGAGATAAAGTTAGCTTAAGTGATGGGCGCCCAATCCTATAGCTATAGCTAGCGGAGACACTAATACGGATTGTATGCAGCATCTTAACCCTCTCATACAATTACAGTTCTTGTTTTTTGGTTTAGCCCTAAATTCAATTAATCATTTCAAACAAGGTTCTATAATTTTTGATATTGTATTACTATAACAAAAATGAAGGAACAAGTAAAATTGAAGCACAGTAAAAAATGAAAAAAAGCTAGAAGAAGCTTGAAGAAGCTTAAAGAAGCTAGAAGTGAAATAAATTATTAGAATAGAAAAAATGAGAACATAGAAAATCAGGTAACAAGTTAAAAAGTGGTTAAAAGCAAGCCGAATGGACAAAAAGAACAATGCCTAGAATAAAAAGCTGATTGTTGAAACACTCATTACAAAACTAATACAAAACTAATAAAAAGAAAACGGAAAAAAAGTTATCAAAAGATGATTAATAGTAAAGTTCAGGGAATATATATGTATAGTGAATCAAATAAGTGGATGAGTGTTAAAAGACAACAACCATTCTGAATTAAAGGTAAACAAACAGGAGAAAAGCAAACGACTTTTTCATATTTTGCCTAGTTAAAAAAACAGTCAAATATCAGATTTTTTTAATTTCAAAATCTAATTGGTTTCTTCCAATGGCTTTCTGACAACGTACAACATCATTGGAGTAAACAAAGCTTGTCTACCACCTTCAACCAAGTTAACGGCAGCTTCTTCCAAAGCAGCGGTAACTTTGTTACTATCCTTTGGCACAATTCTCAAAGTTTCCAAAACTCCCAAAGAGAAATTGGTGAATTTTCTACCCAAGTATGAGGTTCTACCCCAAGTAAAGATATCAGAAATAGATTGAATGTATTTCCATTCACCAGTCAATGGATAATACCATGGGATTGAAGCGTTAGGATCAGCCAAATCTCTCTCGTACTCGATCTTGAAGCCAACATTCTTCAAGGCCTGCTCAGCGACTTCTCTCTTGTACATCTTTGGAATCCCGTCACCAATCTCAATACCATAAGCAATCTTACGGTGTTCTGGGTTATTTTCATCATATTTGTCGGTCATAACCCATTCATAAACACCGAAAACACCACCTGGTTTCAAAACTTTGTAGATTTCACCGTAAACACCTTCCAACACTGGAGCATGCACAGTAGCTTCAATAGCATAAACTGCATCAAAGGAATTTTCTGGGAAATCCATATGCATGAAGTCGCCTTTAACATAACTCAACTTGTCAGCCAAGTTGTGGTCCACAGCATATCTGTTAGCTCTCTCAATTTGGTAGTCATTGTTGTTCAACCCAATGATTCTACAGTTTGTGAATCGTTGAATTTCTCTAGATGGACCGCCAACACCACAACCAACATCCAACACCGTCATGTCTTCAGTGATGCCAATCTTGCTAGCCAAGTAGTGTTCATGTCTAGCGGTGGCTTGTTTGAATGCTTCACCTGGGTAGTAGGTGGAGAAATGGAAAGAAGTACCCCAACCGTATTCGTAGAAGTCAGTCACCAAGTTGTAGTAGTTGTTAGTACCGGTTTTGTAATCAGCTAAACGACGATCTTCAGCTTCCTTATCAGTTTTACCATCCCAGTGTCTGAAGTAACCTTCAAGGGCGAGCTCTTGAGCACTTCTGTCCTTGGAGAGCCAAGCGCCAATAGCACCTTTTTTGGCACCTTTGTTGTGGAGAGCGGTGGAGAACTGTTTGTCTTGTTCTCTAGTGGTAGAAGTGGCAGTAGTAGCAGCTTGAGACATTTTGTATATGTTATGTATTTGAAAGTATCACTTTTGTTTAGTGATGATGGTAAAATTGCCTTTAGGGAAAAATGGGGTATCTATCTATTACAACCAGTTGTTGAAAATCAGAAAAGTTGCCAAATCAAGAATGTATCAAGAAATGGAAGATATGAAAGAATGAAAAAATGCTTGTTGAAGCAAATAGTGGAAAAGTTAATAAAGTAGTAACGAAAAAGTGTACTAAGTCAACAACAGAGGGTGTTAGTTATTGAAGAAATAAGAATTCGTAAACGAAAAAGAGAAAAGAGGAAAGAGGAAAGAAAGAAGAGAAAATTTGAAAGGACTGCGGGTAGATTTATATCTTGTTGTAGTGTTGTTCCGTGCAGTTTCTGCAACGTTGTCGAACTACTGCGTCCACTTTTTTCCTAATTTTTTTTTTTTTCCATGCTCTGCGTAAATCTCTCGCACACTTTTTTCTTGAAAAAATCCACTTTTTCACTCTTTTCTTACTGTGCGGTGCGAGCACTGTGTACGGTATACGAGACAAACGACTGAACGAGAAAATAAGAAAGCAAACCGCGTTGCTGGACTATGCAGCAGTCAACAATATACATAAGTTTGCCAGAGTGCCTCACTCCCTTACGGGATAAGACTTATCTCAGATCTGACACAACCAGCAACAATGCATTGATTAATTCAATCATTTATTGATTAATTCAATCATTTATTGATTCATTGATTCATTGATTCGTTCATTAATTGAACGGTTGACTGGCTTTTAGCAACCCAAGGCTTACTGATCCGCATGCCTCAGTGGTTCCCGGACCCAGGGGCTGTGGTAGGTTTATTTTCGTAGACATTATTATTTATTTTACGAGACAGTTGCTGTTATGCAAGAATCTTGACCAATATTCTCAAATAAGGCCATGGGATACGAAGTACGAAATACGAGGTGGGGAAGTTATATTTTTGAAAATGTCAACCAAGCATATGACATTAATGAGAAACCAATAGGGAGCAAAACAATTATTTCACTTTTGTATTCAGTTTTCTTATAAGTTTGAATTTTTTCTTTAAAAAAAAAA
>JXWR01000964.1_pt1 | contig 10156 bp, 6 predicted proteins | sample 315541 | NCBI WGS metagenome assembly JXWR01 (sample SAMN03273951, study PRJNA271842) | soil metagenome | isolation source: rice field ambient CO2 | place: India: CRRI Experimental farm Cuttack,Odisha-753006 | collected 2013-12-17
AATAATAATAATAATAATGTCAGTATGAGAAACAATATCAACAGTAGAGGTTCAATAGCTAATGATGTGAATCCACTTATTAATAATGGGCATAATGGTAACGATGTATACAACAATCATTCAATGTTGCTTGATCCAAACTCACTATCACCTCTGTCGGATAATGCTATTTCTTCATCTACCGCATACACTTCAAAATCTCCTGGCGATTCATCAGCAATTTTGACTTCATTTACGTCTCTTTCATCGCCTAATTACATCAAGGCTGATAACCAAAGATTTGGCAATGCTCATAGTAATAACAACAATAATGTTCAATTGACTAGTCAAGTTACAAGCCATGTTACTAGTCAATTGGCTAGTCCCGCAGGAAGCTCAGTGCTTGCACCATCGTACTTGCCAATGATTCAAAAAGTTATTCCTTCAGAAGGTCCAATTCGTGGTGGTATTGAAATCACTCTATTGGGCATAAATTTCCGACCTGGACTCAAGGTGAAATTTGGTGATGTTAAAGCCCTAGGCACGCACTGTTGGTCAGAAAGTACAATTGTAACTTTTTTGCCACCAGCGTCTAAACCGGGGCAAGTTTTGGTTTCTTTTGAAGCTGAGGAAGGTAATACTGAATTAAACGAACAATTTGGCAAACATGAACATTCCCAAATATTTACGTATAATGATGATACTGATAGACAATTGATTGAATTAGCGTTACAGATTGTTGGGTTGAAGATGAATGGTAAATTGGAAGATGCTAGAAATATTGCTAGACGAATTGTTGGAAATGATTCTTTTGATGGTAACAATGGAGGTAGCAATAACAATAACAATAACAATAATAATAATAATAATAGTACTAACAATGGCAGCGTTGGTAATAGTGCTGCTGGTGGTAGTAATGGCGGCAGTGGCAACATCAATGAACACACTTTAAAGACATTTTATGACACTGCAGAAGAAGATCTTCTCTTGAGGTTGATTAGTGTTTGTGATTTGCCAAATGCTGTTTCTTCACCAAATTGGCAAATCTGCACTAAGGAAAAACAAACAATGTTGCATTTGGCATGTTTCAAAGGCTTGCCTAAAGTGGTTAGTGCATTGATAAACCGTGGCGCTAGAGTTAATTGCAAAGACTCTAATGGTTTTACCCCATTGCATTTTGCCTCATTGGGAGGGCATGCCAAAATCATTAAGATGCTTTTTAGAGCTAAGGCCAATACTACTGTGAAGAATGGATTTGGATTAACACCATCTCAAGTTTCCAACAATTTGCAGATTAGAGCATTGATTAGAGAGTTGGAAAGCCGAAAAGCATATGGCGATAGCGATAATGATACGTTAGCCAAGTCAGGTTATGGAATTCTGAGATCGATTAGTTCATCTTCTATTTCGTCGCTTTCTAGTCTTGAAGAAGATGATCTTAGATATCATGTTTCTCGCATGGTTGTTGAGCAACATCAAGAAACTGTTTCACCAAATATTATTACTAATGATGGATCAGATGAAAATCTATTAATGGATCCAAGTGAGAGTGATAATGCTGATGATGAAGAAGATGAGGAATACAATTATCATAATAATGACCGCAACCGTGCCGGCCGTAACAACTTTTCTAGCAATGGCCAAGCAAAGCATGAAGCAACTGTTGTTGAAACACCTACTGCTGCTCCAGATCCCGCTGCTATCGAAGATGATTTACCAAAGTATGATGACTTGTATCCGCATGGTGACCCAACCACATTGAAACAATCTGAATTGCTTAATAAATCAGCTACTAATACTTCTTCTGCTGCTGCTGCTGCTGCTGCTGTTGTTGAGGCGCAGGACGCAACTTTCACAGTGACAAGCGGTGAGATCTACGACGAAGAAATCGAACAAGATGGTAGCAGTACTAATACTGATCGCTCAATACAAGAAAATATGTTCAATTATTATGTCTACTTTAGTGAAAAGAACAAGGTTGCCAAATTTTCTAATGATAAGATGTTGTTATTTTTCTGGGTGCCATTGTTGATTGTTATGGCTTCATTCTACATTTATAGCCAATTTGCCGGAATTGAATTTGTTGATCAGTATGGTGAAAATGTGGTGAATTATATTAGAGAAGGATTATACAAGTTGATGCTTGGTAAAGAAAGGGTAGAGGGGTTGATTAATGATCAATTGAGTATTCTCAGTATGGATTCTGCTGGCGCATGATGATGAAGTACGACTGAGGTTTAGTTGATGCTTTTTCTTTTTTGTTTTGTAAATTTTTTTTTGTTTTTGACCTTTTTTTTTGATTTGCTTGTTAATTTTATGGTTCTTGTGTTTGTTTTTGTTTTCGCTCATTTACCCACTTATTTTCGACATTTTTTTTTTTTTACATGTTACATTTTTGCAAGCATGGTGCAATTTTCCTTTTCTTTTTTCCTAATATTTTATATTTTTTTTCTACTACTTCCCTCTTCCTGTTGTGTTCATTCAAGCCTGATTTGCTTATTATTATTGGCAGTTTACCCCGTTGAGTTTTAATTCTTTCATGTGCTGATTTCTATACGTTTTGTCTAATATTTCTTTTTGTTACTTTCTTACTTTTTTATTTTTAAAATAATTTATCGCTCTGTATCTATCGCAGTCGTCTGCTAAATGTTCAGCGTCCAGGTCCCTTTATAATTATTAAGCTGCATTATTTTTACACAAAATTTTTAATTTTCTCGATTATTAAGCTACGCATGTAATCATGTAAGCAGCATGCTTATGAACGAAATTGCCGCATTTATAAGCATTTTAGTGAAAAATAATAGTCGTAGGTCTCCGACCTTTCAAAGGTCGCAGTTTGAGCATTTCAAGCTGTTGAGTGCGGTTGACGGTTGAAGTGCACCCCCTTTAAACTGGCCTTATTCGGCAATACTGCAGTACAGCGCTGTTTTTCACTTCAATATTGAAGAAATTGACGAGGAACTTTTTGGTGTCACTGCGCACTCCGACGCCACCTAATAACTTACCGTATATCACAACAAGTTGTTAGCATACATAAATTCACTTAAATGTCAACATCCTGGGCCGAAAGACCCGTGATAACGACACCCCGGTATTACCTTCCGCTGATTGTTGCGTCTTCTAACTTTCTCCAACTTTTCCATGCTTCTTATTGCTTCATTTGGCTGTTATCCGCTGCTAGCCGCTGCCAGCCGCTGCTAATTGCCGATGCTTCCCAGTCAGGTGACATATTATGCTCGAAACTCCGTCCGGTGAGGGCCAGGCAACTGCGGGCGGTTTGCTAGCAAAATTCCAAGGACGATCACCACCACCAGATACCTATTTATTCGCTAGTGGGCACCCGTACTGCCTTGTTGCCATTCTTCTTCTTTCCTTCTTTCTTTCTTCCTTCCTTCCTTTCTTTCCTGTTTCTCCGTGTTACTTTCTAGTCAATTCAATTCAATTGCTATCCTTAACACTCTATATTTTTTCCTATTTACTCGCTTTTCTCAATTGAGCAAACAATTATATTATATCTAATATTGCTTAATTTCACAATTTCACAACAATGTCCTTAAACGCATTTTCCGACTTCAAATTAGCTTCCGAATTACCAGCTTGGAGCGAATTGGACGCTCTTTACAAATCCAAAGGTAAAAAGCTCTCCCTTAAGGAGGAATTCAACACTGATCCAAAGCGTTTTGAAAAATTGTCCAAGACTTTTGTCAACTACAATGGTGAATCCAACATTTTGTTTGATTTTTCCAAGAATTTGATCGATGAAGAAATCTTAACTGCCCTTTTGAAATTGGCTAAAGAAGCTAAGGTTGAAAGCTTGAGAGATGAATTATTCAAAGGTTCTCACATTAACAACACCGAAGATAGAGCCGTGTATCATGTTGCTTTGAGAAACAGATCTAATAAGCCAATGGAAGTCGACGGCAAGAATGTTGCTCCTGAAGTTAATAGTGTCTTGGAACACATGAAGGAATTCTCCGAACAAGTTAGATCTGGTGAATGGAAAGGTTATACCGGTAAGAAAATCACTGATGTTGTTAATATTGGTATCGGTGGTTCCGATTTGGGTCCAGTTATGGTCACTGAAGCTTTGAAAGCTTATGCTTCCGATGACTTGAAGGCTCATTTTGTCTCTAACATTGATGGTACTCACTTGCTTGAAACTTTGAAAGGCTTGAACCCAGAAACCACTTTGTTTTTAATCGCTTCCAAGACTTTCACTACTGCTGAAACCACCACTAATGCTAACTCCGCCAAGACTTGGTTTTTGGAAACCGCTAAAGATGAAGCTCATATTGCTAAACATTTTGCCGCATTGTCCACTAATGCTACCGAAGTTGCCAAATTCGGTATTGATACCAAAAACATGTTCGGTTTCGAAAGTTGGGTTGGTGGTAGATATTCCGTTTGGTCCGCCATTGGGTTGTCTATTGCTTTGTACATTGGTTATGAAAACTTTGAAAAATTCTTGAAAGGTGCAGAAGCCCTTGACAAACATTTTGTCGAAACTCCACTTGAAAATAACATTCCAGTGCTTGGTGGGTTATTGAGTGTTTGGTATAACAATTTCTTTGGTGCTGAAACTCATTTGGTTGCTCCATTTGACCAATACTTGCACAGATTCCCTGCTTATTTGCAACAATTGTCCATGGAATCCAACGGTAAATCCGTCACTAGAGGTAACGTCTTCACTAACTACCAAACTGGTACCATTTTGTTTGGTGAACCAGCCACTAATGCTCAACATTCTTTCTTCCAATTGGTCCACCAAGGTACTAAGTTGATTCCAAGTGATTTCATCTTGGCTGCTAGATCCCACAACCCAACTAAAAACAACATTCATCAAAAAATGTTGGCATCAAACTTTTTCGCTCAAGCTGAAGCTTTGATGTTGGGTAAGACTGAAGACCAAGTTGTCGCTGAAGGCACTAAGGGAGATTTGGTTCCACACAAGATTTTCCAAGGTAACAGACCAACTACTTCTATTGTGGCTAGAGAAATAGATCCAGAAACTTTGGGTGCTTTGATTGCCTACTATGAACATGTCACCTTTGTTGAAGGTGCCATCTGGAACATCAACTCCTACGACCAGTGGGGTGTCGAATTAGGTAAAGTGTTGGCTAAGGCTATTGGTAAAGAATTGGAAGATGGTAAAGAAGTTCATTCCCATGATCCATCTACTTCTGGTTTGATTAACCAATTCAAGGCTTGGAGTGGTATCTACTAAGTTTTGTTATCCTTGATAATTAGCACTTGCCAATGTTTTCTCTTATGTTTTCAAATAATCGATTTTTCATTTTTTTTTTTCTTTTCTAATTATAGCTTATCAAATCTAAGTTTTTACGGTGTCAATGATCCCTTCTTTATCTCATTGAATCTTCCATATCAATAATGTAGCATTTCCGTGAATCCTAATTGTAATAATCTCCGTGTAAGTTCACAAACAGTGGCACTATATCAAAAGCATACATAATATATATATATATATATATTGGGGCGTGGCGATCTAACGTGGACGTACTGCGTAGCTTATTGCGGCTTGTAATAGTAGCAATTGTTAACTGCGGGCAGTACTTTATTTAACTAATCAAAAGCCTTGCCTGCAACTTTGCAATTCTGGCCAGTAAACAACCAACAGGATACGTAATGTACTTGCACAAACAATAGCCCTCCGAACAATAAGCCCAGGAACAATACACACTGCGCTCTTCCATCGATATATCATAGCCCAGGTGCACTGCTGGGGCCGACTGATTGCCGGCTACGAACGAACGGGAAAAAAAGCCAATTTTCAAATTCAGAAAAATCAAGACAAAAATTAGTTCCGTTAGTAGCAAGAAAAAAAATTATACTAGATCAAGTTGGATCAAATCAAGTCAGCTCCGTTTAGGTTGGATATTACTACAACTCTTGAAAACAGATTAAATACTGGCATTCATTTTTTGTTGCTTTTTAGTTTAGCGGCTAAGTCAAGACAACAGCAACAACAGCAACGATGAACATTTCTCCAATAGTGGAGAAAGTTTCCACCAAATCGCTAGCGGTGCTAACGAATACCAAATTGGTGTTCTTGTCATTGATCCGCAGAAGATCGATCAAGCTTCTCATTGTATCAATTCTTTTTGTTAGTTTTCTTCTAACGTTAACTCAAAGACAATATGAAGGCATAATGGGGAAAGAAAATGTTGATAAGATCAAAGAGTACTACAATACCGTCAATGGAAAAGGTCAGTATTTCCCACCATCCCCCTACAATATCGATTTATCAAAGGAAAAGCAGGTTGATCCACACTACAAAGAGGTATCTTTATTCAAAGATGATGATCAAAGTTTGAATATGAACTATTTTAAGCATTTTAGGTATCACGAAGAAATTACTCCTGCTGATATTCTCAAGAAAAATGATGCGTTGTACAATAAAGTTATGTTTCATAAAATCAATGAACCACGAGTCGATAACTTGCAACGTCCAGAAGTACAAAATTATCAAAGAGCTAATGCCACATTAATGTCTTTAGTGCGTAATAGTGAACTTGAGGGTCTATTACTGTCGATGCAACAAGTGGAGGATCATTTCAACAGTAAGTTTAGATATCCTTGGACATTCATGAGTAATCGTCCCTTCACTGAGGAATTCAAACGCAGAACACGACAAGCCACTGACGCTGAGGTCTATTTTATTGAAATTCCTTCAGATTTGTGGGACGTTCCGCGTAATATTGATGTGAAAAAAATGAGACAAGGCATGAATAAACTTGCTAAACAAAATCTCCCTTATGCTAAACTCAAATCTTACAGAAACATGTGTCGTTTCAACTCCGGAAATTTTTACAATGTGCCACACATGCAACAGTTCAAATGGTATTGGAGAGTAGAACCAAGCGTTAATTATTTCTGCGACATTGATTATGACGTCTTCAAATTCATGGAAGATAATGGCAAGACTTATGGTTTTGTCTCGACGCTATACGAAATTGCGGAAACAATTCCTACATTATGGCCAACCACTTTAGACTTCATCAAGAAATTCCCGCAATACGTCAACAAGAATGGAGCTTTCGATTGGCTTCTTAACGATAACCAACTCCCAGATAAGGCTAAGCTTGCAAAAGGTTACTCTACTTGCCACTTCTGGTCAAATTTTGAAATTGGTAACATGGATTTTTTCCGTGGTGAAGCATACAGTAACTGGTTTAAGCATTTGGAAGAAGCTGGGGGCTTTTATTATGAAAGATGGGGTGATGCCCCTGTACATACTTTGGGGCTTGCTTTGTTTGAAGATAAGTCTAAGATTCATTGGTTCAGAGATATTGGGTATCATCATCCACCATACTATCATTGTCCTACTAGCGACAAATGTGGTGGTTGCGATGCAGGAAAGTTTACTCCTTTTGATCATCTTCAGGACCAAAACTGTAATCCGCATTGGATAAGGTACTCCATGACTGAAGAAGAATTGGGGTTGTATTGAACTTTTTTCTTAGTTTTTTTTTTTTTCTTTTTCAATTTTTGTATTTCCCAGTGTTTAATTTTTTCATCAGTAATTTTTAATTGTCATTATTATTAGTATCTTCTTGTATACATTTTTCGTTTTGCAGCATTTCTCAGCGTTGTATAACCGTTCAACCATCAACGCGTTTTGTTCCTTGTTTTTATTCTTTTATACACGTTTGGTTGGTTATTTCTGTTTACCAGTAAAAACAAGCCGTAAGACAATAGGTCGGTTTGGAATACAAATGCTGTACTTCCGGACAATGTATGTTGTAAGTTCCCATCAATAAGGGTTAAGGAATCTTTAGGAATTTTTTGTAATGAATAAAAAGCTAATATACATATGGGAGCTAGAAAATTAGTACTTTGATTTAGGTTTAGTAAATTGCGATCTCAAAAATTTTGCAGGTTGGCTCATGTTGAACAATTTATACCCCTCCCCGCAAGGGAAAATGACAAATGCAACTTTAGATTTACAACATCAAATTTTTGGAAATATAATTCATTCTGCTGCTATGAAGCTTTCAAAATTAGGCCTTTGATTTTGTCCTAAACAACACAAACAGAAGGAAATTCAGGACAATATTTGTAATTAAACGGGATCCCATGTCGCTCACAAACAAGAAAAATCTCAGAAGTCTGAAAATGAATCTCATTAAGCAACTCCGCCCTAATGATTGATTCTGGTAACCTCAAACAGCGACTATATGCCCACTTCCAAATTTTTTGTGCCCGATAAACTGTGTATCGAAGATACAAATCCTTCCACATATATTCATCTGAGATTCCCCCGGCTCCCATAGAAAGCATGACATGCATACAAACGGCTTCATGAAGATGTTTTAGAAGTTTCATTACTCCTCGCTCATAAATTTTTCTGACTAGACACAGTTGGTTTTCGTATCGTGAGATTATTCTACCAAGGGCAGGTGCCACTGCCGGTGCTGGTTTGTAATGTCGGATTGACTGATAGTAATAAGATCCAGACATTGTCATGATTAATGATGATGAGGTTGGTTTATATGTAAGTCTTTAGGCTCTTCTCTGTCGCTTGTTTTTGTGCTTGTGTTTTTTTTTTTTTGCTTCTGGGAAATACAACCTAATTCATATGTTTTTATCTTCAAACTTTGACTCATATTTGCAGAGAAAGAGTTTTTTGAAGTTGATAAGTGTTCAGTATAAGTATTACGCGAGCCTTGAGGAGAAAAGTTATCAGTCATATGGGTGTTACCGATGCATGTATAACCAACTGGAACACAAACAACTTAGCCGATGACGACACCAATCAATTAATACAATCTATTGCCAACAATCATTTTTCTCTATTTTTACAAATTGAATTTTTCAGATTTTCTCCCAAACTATAGTGCTGTTGGATATCCAGTCTGCATGCAAGGAAAGGCTGACATACACGATAATATATGAGGATTCGGTTCGATGCCGAGGGAGATTTCAGGCCAGAGAAGCCCGCATCAACTACACGGGCTAAATATCACTTTCGTGATTGCTTCTACGGCTAGCAAAAAAAAATTGCCCACACCAATTGAGTATTAAGTTTTGATGGTTTACTCAAAAGCTTTAGAGAAGCACCACAAAAGCTTCAAGAAGTGTGCCGCAACTACAGTGAAAAAGCATTTGGGAAACCAAGGCAGTATATATAACTAAACGAAATATCATAAGATTCACACACCCTTAATATCCCAAACACCTCAAAACAGTTCTTCAATTCCTAATAGATAAAAACTATCGGGGATTTTTTTGATCTTTTCAAAAAATTTGCTGAATATACAGCACATTTAGGATACCATTCTTTCCAAGCAACCGCATCCAGTGGGCTTTGCGGTGTAGTGTAAATGATCTTTAAGAATCTCCTTCTACTTGAAAGTTAATAAACATATCCGTCATAAATGACATATCCGTCGAAAATATGTATCGCGATAGATCTAAATTGTAACGGAAGACAGCGAAATTAGAACCAGAAAAATAAAATGATTCAAATTTTACTCTTTTTAAAAGCTCAATTTGAAAATAAGTTAAAACAGAGACAGCCATAAGTGATCCTTCTTTATCCAAGGAGTCTCAATAGTTGAAATATTTATGCATAATGGCTTTACACACAAACTCATGTTGTAAGTTCTTTGAAATGAATAGGCTTTAGAGAGGCTATAGCTGTGCAATATTGTGTCAGCAAAAACACGAGCGCTCGCTCTGCATTACCAGTTTTGCTTCTAGAAGTGAGTCCAGCTGATTTAAAGAAAATATTTTAAAATTGTCCCACTGTATAGTGGTTGGGCATGTATTCTTCGTCTTTATGTAATAGGATATCCTCTCTCCAAGATTTATACAATTTACTATGAGTTGTCAACATAACCATTCCAGCATTTTATCTGACATGTCTTGATTTTGATACATAAATATTAGTTATTTTGAGAACAAACAAATGTAAAATGAAAACAAATAAAAAGCACCAATGATGATGCGCGCGCCGCATGGAACATGCTTTTAAGCGCATTTTCTTCTTAAAACGTCTTCTAATGCTCCGTAAAACTAAAACTTAGTCTGAAACTTCAAAGATCGTCACAGGTTTCTAATAATGTAGATCTTGAAAGTTTTCAGTTATTACCTTGGCGAAGACCTCTATCGCCTGCGATAATGTTTTCAAGTATTATTAGGCAAAAAAAAAAAAAAA
>JXWR01004290.1_pt1 | contig 10156 bp, 6 predicted proteins | sample 315541 | NCBI WGS metagenome assembly JXWR01 (sample SAMN03273951, study PRJNA271842) | soil metagenome | isolation source: rice field ambient CO2 | place: India: CRRI Experimental farm Cuttack,Odisha-753006 | collected 2013-12-17
TGTGAAGTGGAAACCATCTGAGCGATGGCTCACCAATATTGATTGATTTCCCTCAGATGGTTTCCACTTCACACATAAACGCTGAATATTACTTTAATCGAGATGTCGAATGTATTCGTACCTTCTTTCGTCGTAGATTTGGTTATGAAAGTGCACTCTATCCTCGATTTACACATGATGTGAATAGAGAATTCAGCTTAGATGTTCAAGTTGCTGCTAGTGGATTTAGCAAGAAGATGCAAAAAGAGTTAGAAGAGGTAAGACACAATATGCATTGATATGCAAAGTATTGATTAACACTTTCTTTACAGTACCAAGAAGAAATAAAAGATATGACTGATGATGAGGAGGAATCTGACAGTGAAGATGAAGAAAATGAAGAAAAGGAACATGAAAATATACCCTTACAAGAAATGACAGAAGAAGAAAAATTACAAGAAAAATTGAGAAACATTCGACTAGGAAATACAGAACCCTATGAAGAATCTGAAGAGGAAGAAGAATCTGAAGAGGAAGAAAGCGAGGAAGAGGAAGAGGAAGAAATGGACGAGGAAACCAAAATGAAAATTCGTAGTGAAAAGATTGAAAAATTAAACAATCGAGATTATAAAGCCTATCGCGATGGTCCACAAAAGAAACTTACAGCAGCAGAAAAGAAAGAGCAAGAAATTAAAAACAGAGTGGCAAAATCACTTAAAAGTCAAGGAACTAGGCAAGGCAACGGTTCTCGTGGAAATGTTCGTAAAGGACGTGGAAAGAAAAAAAAAACAAGTAAGAAAAGCAACAAACAGATAAAATCAAAAACAACAAGAAATCAAAAACAAATAAAATCAAAAAGCTATAACCAATCCGTAACTCAAACAGCTCTATAACCACTCCTCGTCAATAGAATCCCCGTCATCGCTACCAACTCCCTGTGCCCCACCAAATTCTTCAAAAGCTAATGCTGCTTTCTCTGCTTCTTGTTGAACTCTAGTTAATCCGCTCAACTCTTCGACATATTTATTATCATTTAATGCTTTAACAACAAATTCCCATCCATTGGTTTTGCAAGCTTGTAATACCGGAATAGAACATGCTGAACAATATTTGTAATTAGGGGCACGTAATTTGATGTTGTTGAAGTTATGCAAAAAGCCGCGAATTTGATGCGGGAGTTCTCCAAGAATGGTATCATCTTTCTCATTTCTGTTATCACTACTGGAATTAGTATTATCAGATTTGGCGGTTGCTGTAGAACTAACCGCTTCGGCGTATTGGCGGCGTGGATGTTGAAGAATCGATACCATTAATTCCACTACTAATGAAGAGGCAATCAATGCCACTCCTGCTCTAGTAACGGTACACATTTGATCGAGAGTACGGTCGGTTAAACTATCCGAGGGAGCAAATACATCGTTGCAAAAATAACATCCTAACCGGTTGTCAATATTATTATTTTCGTTTTGGTCTTCGGTTTTCTTTTGGTTTTCATTCTCGTGATCATTTTCGATTTCATTGTAACCATTTTGCAAGTTACTAGTCGGTGATAAGCAACCATGGCGCATAACAAGATAACTATCAAATCCTAAAGCGGCATTCAAAACAATCTTATGCTTAATGTTACCAAGAACCGTTGGAAGCCACCTTGTTTCTCTAGAATCCATAAGTAAGTAAATAACATCATGCTCATCGATCAATTTTTCAAGTATTTCATAATTCTTCTTTTCTTGTACGTAATCCTTTACTGAATGGCCAATCATTGGAATCTCCAAATTGTAGCCTTTAGCATTAACATTAGGGAAAATTTTTTGTAATGATTCAGCTGCAGCAGTTGCCTTTATGGCACCACCATCCAAGCAATCTTCATATGTATATAAGGACTGCCTTACTGGGTTGGAGAAAGAGACTCTGCCATTATCGACAAATGTAATGTTTCTTACTCCCCAGCCCAAAAGCGCCCTTGCCACATAAGAGCCCAACGTGCCAGCCCCCAAAAGCAAACATTTTGAATCCTTTATTGGGTCAAGTTCTATTTGCGGAATGATTCTCCATTTCATTAACTTTAAGTTGAGGTCAACCGCTTGCTCAGCAAGCGATGTGGGCGATAGCAATGACTGTAAATCTGCAAATTTTGGATGTAGAGTACCATTGCTGGTTTTTTCCCAGCCGGTAACTTGAGGAAGGTTTTTCTTTATGTTGAGATTAATTGATTTCTCTGAAGCAGTAACATTGAGCCAAAAGGAAGTGCCATTGAACCTATACACTAATACTTCGATATCTGTGTAGCCATAGTATAATAGCAAAGTAAGATAATTTCTCAAATACCAAGCTGGACTAGATCCGTATGTTGAGGAGTCAATGATACCGACTCTTGTGGAGTTATTGCGTTTATCGTCTATCACAATTTCTGATAACGGCAACGGATTGTTCAAAGCGTCAAGTAAAAAAAAATTCTTCTTGGTTGCTTTGACTGCTGGATTGTCTAGCCATGCTTGCACATTGGTTGTCAAGTCTGCTTGTTCGTCTTTGGAAACAGGTTTGTTGGTATTAACCAGCCATTCAGTGTACAATGAAGGGAAGGCGAACCAATAGTAAAAGTGGAATTTCTTCAAGTCCGAAAAAGACAAGAGACTAAAGCTGGATAACACAGATGGATTCTCTAAGATTTCGTTCGACTTGAAGGCGCTGTAGATTCGCTGTCCAGCTTGGTTGAGGAAGTCGTTCTTGTTTACCCTTTGAAACTCCTCCTTTGTGTTGACATTGTTTAGATAACCAGGGACAAACAACGCGGACTGCTTGGGTAATGTCTTTGCAAAGTCATCTTCGGAAGTATCAAAGCTGAAGCCAGTCAAATTGACAATTGGGTGCTGATTCCTAGCGAAGGTCTTGACGCTGTAATAAGCGAGAAGCTCTTGGCTGGAGGTATCGAGCTTGTATTTGTTGAGTTTGAGGTCTGAGAGCTGCTGGAAGAAACTTGAGTCCACGAAGGAGTGGAAAGGAACAAACTTGAGTCGATCTGAGCTCATTGTTTTGTCTGTGTCTGTGTCTGTGTGTTCTGGTGCAATTATTTCTATTGGCTGTTAGAGTGGCGAGAGCAGAAAAGAAGACAGAGATAAAGGGAAGGGTGGTAAAAGTAGTAAACAGAAGAAGAAATGCTCATCGCCATTGGCACGTGGCGGCATCGCGAGATCACCACCTTCATCGTTATTATCATCATTATTACCAGCACAATACAATCAATGCTGCACCATAAACACCAGCACATGAACAGTTCCGCCAGCACAATTACAGATAAAATGTGCACAAGAACCACAGCCCTCCATGGTGGTCGTCTTGCGCTGCTTCCTCTGTCACTAGCATCGTTCCCCTGTACAGTGGTCCTCGACTTTGACCAGACCATCACCGTCCACGACACCATCATGAGCCTTGCTAACAAAGCCTACGATAAGAAACCTGGCTTCCGGCCACCATTCTCTTACTTCTCTAATATTTATGGTGATGCCTACACTGACTATGTGTTGAAAAACAACTACATAAAGCAACTGCAGCAGCAGCATTCACCCTCAGCAAAACTTTCGCTTCAGGAACTCTACCAAAGGGAAATGCAATACCAAATCGGTCTCAAAAATATTGAATTGATCTCCGTGAATGCCATTGAAGAAAAGAATCTTTTCAAAGATGTTTCTGTTGCTGATTTTAGAAGCATTGCTAAAACAATTGACCTTAGACCCGGCATTAAACAATTTTTGCTGCACTGTATACACAATAACGTTCCTGTTTACATTCTTTCAGTCAATTGGTCCACCATACTCATAAATGAGGTAATTGACAGAATCGTACCAAGAAAGAAAGAAATCAAAACAGACACCAGAGCCATTTTTGATGATTGTAATCAGAGCGAAAAAAATTACATAAAGGAATCCAATGTGACAATTCTTGCCAATGAGTACGAATTCACCACCAATGGCTTGTGCACTGGCCATTTGAGTCCCACGAATCTCAATATTCGCACTGGATACGATAAATTGCAGCAGATTAAAAACACAATAATACCGCATCTTCAAAAAATGGAACAAGGTCATGATTTTGTTAACGTAAAAGGCCCTCTTGTGTACGTTGGTGACAGCAGAAGTGATTTGTTGCCCTCAATAGCCTGCGATATTCCAATCTTTATAACTTCTGATATTGACAACAGTTTTCTTGCTACAGCGGCAAAATTAACAGATGTGCAAGTGAAACCGCTTTTGAATGAAAAAAAAACAGACTGGTTAGATGAGATGGAGAAAGAGAAAGGTGACGGTGGTAAGCAGGGAAACGTTGTTGGTGGCATTAAGACAGGCAAAATATTTTTTGCGGAAAATTTTACTGCGTTAAATAAAGTGTTTTTCGAGTAAGTGTTTTGTTTGAACTGTAATGTATATTATAATCCTATATGGAGCTGATAAATGCGCTGTTTAACTACGTAACTGATGTAGTGAAACCGTTGATACGGATGGATTAGTCGCAATTTATTGCCAGATAGCTGGTCTTCCAACAAAACTCCCACTATTTAGCAATATGATACCTGGAAAACAGGATAATATTACATAGTAACTGGAAGTGTAAATTTGCAATTGTTAATCTATATTAACCTAGTATGGCAATAAAAGTATAAAGCAGAAATTAAGCAAAAATGTTACAAAATAGTCAAACATGAACGAAACAAAAACGCAAAATATTGGGTATCAAAAACACAAAATAAACACAATAAAAACAAAAACACAATCTCTAACAAATTCATCTTTATTAGCACAATAAGGTAAAAAAATAAAAGAATAAAAGAGAAAATTTGATTTTTTTTTTTAAAAAAAAAAAAAAAAGAAAACACACATACGCACACACACACACACAGTACCCCTTACTACTTCTTTCTTTTGAACAAGCTTTTAGCAAAACCTTCTTCAAGCTTCCCCTTCACATTTTTATTCACATTCTTTGTACCTTTCAAAAACCGGTGAGACGAAATATTAATTTTCGAGTTGAAAGACATCCGTCTAGCAGCTAATGTCGGATTAGTGTTACCACCAGAGCTCTTAGCCGCTGCCGCATCGTAGGCAGCTTTGGTGTTTGGTCCTATTTGTGTTACCCCATATTTCGGCCCAGTGCTAGCTGTCTTCAATGTAGCTTCAAGCCAAGTATGTAAACCTGAATCATGGTTGAATTCGTCTTTTCTAACAGCTCGCAAAATCAGGTGGACTTGCTCAGGTGTGTTGTTCATAATCTGCTGCAAATTATGTTTTACTGGTTGGTATTGTTTTGGAGTGAACATGTTAAGATCTTTTGGTGGCACTGCAGGACTATCATTTGACATTGAAACTGAGGCTGACGTGCTGCTAGTTTGTCTTATTGGTGTGGTTACTGAGTCTCGTTTTGAAAGAACAGTTGGCGTGCCAGGAGGAATAGTTGATCCACATTCCGTTTGATCATGGGTGTCATTAGTTGAGATTTTAGTTAATCCGTTTCTAAAGGCAAAGCCATTTTCATCGTCACTATTGTCCTGATCGTTACTTTTCTCAAACAGGATCGTTTCTTTGAAAGTAGCAGGATCAAAACTTTTCCTATCCTCAGCTTTTTCTTCTTTGATAATGTTGGAAGTCACTTCGCTGTAAGAAGAGGTGTCAGTTTCTCCAAATGTCGAAATTGTCGACTGCTTGTTAATAGTTGGTGGCGGCACATGCACATCAGATGAGCTGAAATTTCTCAATTGAACAGAACCGTCAGATGTCTTTCTTTCTTGCGCTGCTAAAGCAAATGGCTTTTCATCTTCAAAATGTTTAGCTTTAGTGGCGCCAGCAACAATTCCAGTAGTAGCAGCGACGCCAACTGCTGCTGCGGTTGGTGCAACACTTGCGTTTGGCGACCAAAGTCCACCACTAGCTTTAAATGCATCATCATTGTCACTATCAGAGTCACTAATATTATCGTTAATACGCGCACCTCTTCCATCGGCGTCATCATCTTCCTCCTCCTCGTCATCCTCATTATCCGCCAATCCTAAGTACTCTTTCGCAAATGAAATATCAGTTGTTCCTTGAGTATTTGGTCTTGCGGTGTTATTTGAAGAAAAACTCTCATCGGCCAATATATCTTTAGCAGTAGAGATATTAACTTTTTCTGGCTCATTCTTATTTAGCTCACTTTCGTTTTGATACTTTTCTGCTGCTTCAAGCGCTGAAGTTGATAATGCTGCACTATCAAATACTTCATGCTTTTGTTGCTGTTGAGTTCGGTTCATGAAATCGTTTCTATATACAGATGTTCTAAAAACAGACTCACTGTCAGTATCCACAGACTCAAGGTCAAACGATTTTGATGGAAAATTGTCACCAAAAACTTTTTCGTTGGGCCGGTCCTTTTGTTTATTAGGCTTATTATAATCATCGCTATCTTCTATGGAATCAGATAGAGACTTCTCGTTGTCGTCTTTCATTTCAGAAGCTGTTGGTAGTTTATCACCGGCACTAGCAACCTTGGCCACCTCTTTTTTGGTAGTATCAGTCGGGATTTGCGACCATAATCCTTGACTAGCTTTAAAGCCGCCATCATTATCATCATCCGAATCGCTCACATTTTGATTGTAGTAGTCATTATCCAGATCAGACTTGTCATCTTTATTTTCGCCATTGTCTAAATTGAAATTATCACTATCAGCTATAGAATCAACTATAGAATCATTATCACTGTCTTTGGATAAAGTAGGTGGCTTTTGAAGCTCTGGGAGACAACTGCCATTATTGTCGGAACTGTGGCCAGTATGCGCAGCACCCCATAATCCTTTGTCATCAACACCTTCACTGCCATTACTATTATCATTATTATTATAATCATCAACACTGTGTCCGATCTGCGGTGATCTTTTGGGGGTCAATGGCTGAAAATCCAACTCAAGGTTTGTAAGCAATGCGTTATTTTCTTTCTTCTTGGGCGTATTTTCTGTGGTCCTCTCTTTAATAGGGTCTGTTGAAAATGATAAATTTTCAAAATCCTCGAAGAGATCTTCAAAATTTTTATCTAGCCTCGAAGTGTCACTATAATACTTAGAATTTTTTACTTCAGGACCATCAACCAAAGATGATGGTCTTGGTCTAATATCAAGACTAGGGCGCGAAACAGGAACAGAAGAGTCTAAATCAATACCTTTTTCCAAATTAAGATATTGGGATTTATCATGTGTTTCAATAGCTGGTCCCTTTTCAACAGAAACCCCAGTCTTTTCATTGACCATATTTTTGTGTTGCTGGTGACTTGAAACACTTTTGCTGCCACTATCTTCCTCATCAGTATCGTCCCATCCTTGGTCGTCACTATCATAAACTTTCTTGTCATCTTCTCTTGTGTCGTTACTATTGTTGATTGATAACTGATTTGAGATGCTTTTGTACAAGCCTTCCATGATATTGAGATTCTGGGTCCTTTCAATGTGCTCTCGTTCTGATCTTTTTCTGTAAGACTCAACAGAATCTGTTGTGGTGTCTAAAGAGACGTTTTCATTTTCATTCTTAACATGTTTCGATTCCACAGTTGGCGTCTGCAGAGACTCTGTTGATGTCGCCGTTGGTACGGCTGATGGAGATGGTGCTGAAAACTGCTGCACATTTTTCAGGTCCTGTGGTTCTTGACTTTCGGAAGCCATAGAGATATTTCGTTTTGTAGTAGCCTCGGCCTTTAGCTGTACTGACTTTGAATCATTCTTGTCTTGTATCTGCAGGCTAGTATGTCGATCGGTGCTCTTTGTAGCGCCTTGAGCTCCTATTTGATTTGTACTTTCATGTTTTTGTGCGGTCACAGCTTCTATTTGTTCCTTTTCCTGTTGGGTTTGTTGTTGGGGCTGTTTTTGAGGCTGTTTTTGAGGCTGTTGTTGCTGATTTATGTACTCATCCTCGTCCTCTTCTGCAAAACCATCCTCATCGTAGCTGTCTTCTTCCTCGTCACTCCAGTCGTCATAGATATTCTTTGACTTTGTGCTGGTCCATCTCTGGGATGGCGCTCTTTGCATTTTCTAGCTTCAATTATACTGAGGTGGTATTGATAATATTTATATAAGGGGTGGAAACAGCAAGTTGAAGTAATATTCGTACCAAACTACAGTTACTGACTTATTACCAAAGCATACTCTGTTCTCTTTTGATGGCGCTTCTTTTTGTTTATTACAAGCCGAGATCAGCCGCTACCCGCTCGACTGCGCTGCGGTACCTTTTTTATGTTTTTATGATTAGCGCATGTATATGCATTATGGTGCATTCACAATTGCTGGCGGTCTTTTTTTTGATCACTTTTTGACACAGTTCACCAAAGAATAAGTTTCAATTGGACATGGAATTGGCTCGATTAGGCATTAGCGAGTTGCAAGTAACTACGAAAGTTCACTAGGCTAGAAAAACCAAGCGAGATATAGCATATGGCTTTTGAAAAACCAAGCCTCAAAATACAATAAAAAAACATCAAATAATTGATATAGGCAAGTTTCTAGCAATTACCATCAGCTTCTCTTTTTTCTGGAGTAGACCACCTTTCCATTCGGCAAAGTAATTTTTTCCCTTGAATCAGTGTTTTTATTCTTGCCCTTTTTGTTCTTTCCTGCTCCTTCCTCATGCGACAGCTTTTCGTCATCTTTAACGCTGTTCTTTTTTGCTGGTACTGGAGGAACGTACGTATAGTGTAGACTAGGAAGCGCTTTACCCACAGAGGAGTTCCAGACCCAAATAGGAAGTTTGGTAATAATAGTATCATGAATAGTTGGCTCATGTATCTCATCTGGGTCAACGTGATGCAACACCGTGCTATCTTCGTCGTCAATAACATGCACAGAGCCGTCAATTTTCACAATGAAAGACTTGCCCGTGAATTGGTTGGTCATTTTTCGATCAGAACCATCAGCTGGCGGTATTCCTGAAGGCCAAGCTTGCTGCTTGATTTGATAAATTGTAGCTTCAAGTCTCTTCTTATTCTGCTTGGTTTGGATTTTCAATACAAAATACTGGAATGTACCCACAAGGAGGAATAAGCCCACGATAACGCTGACTAAACCAGGTCTGAATTTTTCATAAAGCCATCCACCATTAACTCTATACTTTGGAAACCCATTTTTCAAAAAGAAATCATATCTTTCTTTGGAACGAGATCTCAAAATCTGGCCCACAACACTGAGACGTTGATATCTTTCAGTATACTTCTTCTTCACTGCTTTGAACTTTTTGGTGCTGTCAAACTTGTTTCTCTTAATTTTATCTGGGTGTATTTTCCTCGAGAGTTTCCTATAAGCTTTATTAATCTCTTCAAACGATGATTTAGGGCCATTTTCCAAGCTAAGCCATGAGTAAAAGGTAACATCATCACCAAGATCTGCTTTGACATCGTGATTGATCTTGAAGATCTCCTCGTCCTCTTTGCTCCATGCTTTAACAAGCACAGCAGCAAACACCACAAATATTATGAAACAATGAATATTGAACTTCATTTTTGTTTGTGATTGGCATAAGAGCAAGTTTTGCAATGAACCCAGAGTGCAGTTTCGAGGACAGCGGTACTCTTCTTAACTTGAGTTTTCCTGTGATTTTTCAGATGCTTGTTACCATGGTAAACACATCTGGACACCATTTAACCAAAAATCCGTGCACCATGTTCTTGTCTTTCGGCTTACATGCATGAAGAAGGTCTTGCAAATTAGCAATCAGAGACCAGTCGTTAGGAATTCAGCCGCTTTTTCTAAAATATTACTGAATGCTTTTTATTTTTGTGCAATCATAATGAAAAACACGCAAATACTATTCACTTAATAATCAGCAAGTAAGATGTAATTGGTTATATTTGGGCAGCATTATGCAGGAATAAGACGTATGTGGGGTTTGGGACAACGTGAAGCAAAGCTAAGTCAACAAAATTGCAAAAAAAATACGACGGACTCTTAATATGTTGCTCACGGAAGGGATTACTATTGAAAATGAAGTTTATAATAACTTCGTAGCTACGCTTATTGTGGTCATGTTGAGTACAGTTTGTCTCTCCACATATTTATATGTGCGATATGTCATCATCACTGAAGTTCTGCAGGGTAATAATATTTATTTCACGTGCACAAGCTCATCGCTTTCTTAAAATTTTTTTTTTCTTTTTTTTTTTTTTTTTGCTCGCTCTC
>JXWR01004966.1_pt1 | contig 10153 bp, 7 predicted proteins | sample 315541 | NCBI WGS metagenome assembly JXWR01 (sample SAMN03273951, study PRJNA271842) | soil metagenome | isolation source: rice field ambient CO2 | place: India: CRRI Experimental farm Cuttack,Odisha-753006 | collected 2013-12-17
AAAAAAAAACAAAAAAAAACTACACCGTAGCTTATGATCAACACATGAGTAGCATGCACGAAGAAGCAAGAACTGAAACAACAAAGTTCCAAAGCAATTCACTTAAAGCACTCTGAATCTGTCTCTAAACCAGCTCTGCAAGTGCAAAGATTCCTGGCCTGCTAGTATTAAGCCCAAACGGGCCCAAGGAGTCGTCCACGTCCAATGTTGGGAGAGTCAAAGAAACCTCCATGCGTCCAGATAACGTGACAGGAAAGGTAAACAAAGAGTCACATGGGAGCCACACTGACAGGTCGAAACTTGAATTGTCAAAAAAAAATTAGTTTTTCTAGTCGAGGCCGTAAAAACATGCTTGGATCAGGCATAACCCGATCGTATTCTGCTCCTGCCGCTCGTTAAAATTGTGCTGGAGGGGGCCTGGGTGCTTTCTTACAAGCTTGACTTTTGTATGTAGAATGTTTTCCGGTGCTGCCACGCCGTTCTAGATTGCACACACACATCATAAACGTGTACCTCAATTACTTTTCATTTCCTTTCTTTTTGGTTGAGGGCCTTGTGATTAAAGAATCACCAAATATATAATAAGTTTACAGTATATTTCCAAACGATACCAGTACAATGTCAAACAGCGACGTCGAAAGTGTCACTTCTGACCGCAGTTTAACTGAGCCAACCTTGAACTCCATCTACGATTCCAAGGATCTCCTAGACGAGAACAATGCCAATAACGATGTCTATAATGATCTCAATGAAGGCATTGCCAAGCTGACCTCCAATACCGAAAGGGCTATCCAACAGCAAAAGCAGGAAAATAACAGCAGATATAGCTTATTCTCCCCAGCAGCAGCCGTGCCGGCCATCTTCAAGCTTGCGATCTTGGGTATCACCGGTATCCTTTTTGCCAAACTTAGTGAGCAGATCCATGACAATAACCTTCAGTTGACAGCTAAAGTGGTTTATAGACCAATTGAGCTTAGCGCAAAGCTTATCCGTGCTGTTTTTTTCAAGAGCCAGCTTTTCAAAAACAGCAGCAGCATCGACATACTAGACCAATATAGCTCCTTGATTGGTTTCGTGTGGGGCATTGTGTTGGGTCTTACTCAGCCAGTGCTAGATTTGCTTTTCCCAGCAGCTTATAACCAGCGTTTGTTTAGATTTACTACCGTTAGATCTTCTGGTATTGATTTTTCCGCAATTGTGAGAGCCACAATTGTGTTGCTCGGGATCTCTTTTGGGTTGAGAAAAGTTGATTGGGAAAGCTCATTACAGGCTTCTATTGCCCTTGCTGCTTTAAACCCGTGTGTTTGGCTATTGCTCGATAGTACAATTTCTGGGCTTGTTGGAGGCTGGGCCATTGCTGCAGTGGCCACCTCCTCGGTGATTGTATTCGACGAAGCTAACAATATCAATCACTTGCATAACTTTTTTGATTTTAGCGGCAAAAATTATGACAATTTGGCAGTTTGCTTGTTTACCGCCAGTTTCTTTTTCTGCTCTTTAATTATCTATGGTAATCTTGGAAGATTCCTTTTCAAAGACTGATTTGGGTATACCGTGTTGCGGTTGCAGTTGCAGTTGATGTTGACGTTGATATTAATATTGCTAGATAATTGATTTGAAGTTTGTGATAGTCGTTTAGTTGATTTATCGGTTCTTTTCTTTTTTTTTTTTTTGTTTACTGTTATGTGTTTTTTATTTTCTTTTTGCTCGAGTGTTTCTATTCTCTCAGGTTCTTTTCTTAACAATTTCGAACACGTTGCTACCATACACTATTAATACAAGTTTGCCTTGATGATGATTACAGGATAAAGCAGGAGTTATATTTTGAGGTGATTTTTCGTGTTGGCTGTAGCCAGGTATCGGACATACACTAGCAAATTGCTTACATTACAATATCATAGTGATAAAACATTTGGTAATCCACTGCGTCTGTGCAGCTAGATGCCTCGAAGACGCCTGGCCTTCTCATGTTGAACCAGTTCTGTGCATGTATCTCCGCTTTCCGCAGCCATTTGCTGAAACCTTCATCAGTGTTGTTTACTTGTAATATACACCCGGGCCAGTTATGCGAGTCTGCTTGACACATGTAGTCGTTGATCTGGTAAGCCAGCCAGCCAGCCAGCCAGTCAGTCAGTCATTTTCAAGAGGAGGTAGATATCTTAGACTGTGCCTCTTACAAAAACAACCAACTGCTCAAGTAAAAAAATACAGAGGTTTGTGTAGGATTGACTCGGAAAGGGCGAGCAAAACGTCGTATTCGCCTTGATCATCTTGATGGTGTATTTGCAACACCCTTACAACAATGAGCTTCTCTATGTGTTAACTTTGGCATGGCAATAATAGCTGAACAACTGCTCGGCGGGCTCCACCCATTTCCGGGCTTGGCTTGTCGCGCGATGATCTCAACGTCGCACCATTATCGTTGTTGTTGTTGTTATTATTATTATTATTATTATACAAAGTTTTCAATTCTGCAACAAGTTGGGCCGCAAAATATGGAGAAAAGCGAAAGTAATTCTGAAGGACTTTATCTCCAAAATATATTAAATGTTCCCCCTCCGCAGCGATTTATTGTGCTCATAATACTTGCCCTTTGGATCTGGACATGGATATTAAAATTCTTCTTGCATAGTAATTTAGACGTATCCCAAGTCATACTCACGAGAGTACCGCACGATATACGTCCAGGTTATACTCTACAGCAATTGCATAGAACAGCTAGAAATTTTGCTTTGAAGATAACAAGGATTATTATACCGTTCCACTTTGCCACTGTGTTCCTTTTTGAGTTCAAGAATATTATAGAAGGTCCACTCAAAAATATCATTCTCATCGTATATTTTCTACCATTGATCCAATGTGTCACTATATTTTGGTTTCTGTTGAAAGAGTGCCAGATAATAAAATATTGTACTAGGAGATGTTTGTTGATAGAATCCTCCCCCCGTTCCTTAAGAAATACCTACATTTTAATCTCTGACACGTTGACATCGTTTGCAAAACCATTGATAGACTTCACATTGTTTACCTCTCTAATTTTTAGAGAACCCTTCACACATTTTGATCTATCCGTAGCCCTTCTTCCTGTACTGGTAAGACTACTGCAGTGTTTGAGAGAATACCGTTTACTGCACGATGCAACTTTATTATTCAATGCATTGAAATACAGTTGTAATCTTCCCATTCTTTTTTGCACCTGGAAATCAAGAGTGTATGAGGGATCCATCAACGAAGAAAGACTACACCACGTTCAAAGATGGTTTATGCTAATTAATTCTTCCTATACGTTATTTTGGGATGTAAGGATGGATTGGTCATTGGACTCGTTAACCTCTTTAAGATCCAGATCCAAAAGTGCCGTCACATTAAAGAAAAAAATGTATCATTCGGCGATTCTCGTTGACTTTTTGCTGAGGTTCTGGTGGCTATGGGTATATTTATCGCAGAATCTGAAATTAGTTGCCGCAGATAGCGACTACATTTTTTTCCAAGGCGAAATGCAGTATTTCGAAGTAATTAGAAGAGGCATATGGGTCGTTTTCAAATTGGACGCAGAGTATTATATTAAGTTTGCAAGCAAATAATTTGTTGGGCAAGCCCTATAAAATCATGCAAATGCTGTAAATATTTGTTCTATTTTCCCCGTAGAATGGTTTATTCGATATATTACATATAATAAACGAAAAATACATATGCACAGTATATACTTTTCCAAAAAAAAAATCAAACACCGTTTGAGCGTCAGGAAACCCCAGGCGGTGCCCGACGATAATGCGACTGCATTATCTCCTACGCTTGTTGTCGTTTGCCTTTCTTTGGTTTATTCTTCGTTCATTTTTGGTCAAATATCTGAACTTTTTTACTCTTGGCTTCTTCTTTTGTTTCTCATCCACGCCCAGAAACTTCGCGTATTTGGTGGCTCTATTTATGCTTTGTTTGAGTACTTTTTCTGCCTTTTCTAATTTGACATTATTTAGCTGGGCTAAATATTCAAAGTTATCATTGGGTTCCAATGTCTCCAATTCAACAGTAGTTGAGTCATCGTATATTTCCGTGATTGCTCCTTTCTTCAAAATGGGCTTCACGCTACTTTCATTATTGTCGTTATCGCCGTCATCTTTATCAGAATCAAACCCGTGCCAGGATTCATCTGATTCTACCTGCAAATCCTCCGTCTTATCATTTTTCGCATCCTCTATCTCAGCTTCCAAGTTTAAACTCTCTTTAAACGTCTTTAACTGTTCTTCCATCACCTCCTTACGTTCCTGCCGAATCTTCTGTCTTTCTTCAATTTTTCTAAGCCTTTCCTGCTCCTTAATAAACTCTTGTGCTTTCTTTTGTCTTTGAAGCTTTCTCTTGTGAAAGCCAGTCAGATAATCCAAACGAGAATCCTTGTCGAACGTCACCTCATCGGTACCGAATTTCTTTGATTGCTTTGTAGCATAGTTTTTGCCTCTTGTAAGGATTTGCCTATTGGTGTGAACAGCCATGGCAAAAATCGAAAACCTTTAATTCACCCCTCTTGATTCGAGCAGCTACCAGGAACTTGAATATTGCAACTCTCTATTTTTTATCTGCTATTATCTGCTGCTTTGCAGAATCGATCCTCATCACATTTGAAATTTTTCAAATGTGAAAAGTCCCTACTTACCCGTTCGCGGCTCATGAAATCGTGTCCTCTTCAATATAAGACAAGAGTATCAAACAAAGGATATAAGGCAAAATACAACAAATTACCAGTGAATTCCGCATTTCCAAGTCAAATCAAAAACTATTTTCGAGGAAATAATGGCAGGCCCAAGGAATGTGCGTACATTACATGGAAATGGAGGCCGTAATAATGATGTGATGGGCCCAAAAGAATTCTGGTTAAATATCCCCCCAATAACAAGAACTTTATTTACTCTAGCGATCGTTATGACGATCGTCGGCCGGTTGAATCTAATAAATCCGTGGTACTTTATTTATGTTTGGAGTTTGACGTTCAAGAAGGTTCAGATATGGAGACTTCTTACTTCTTGTGTAATGCTTTCGTCTCGTGCCATGCCTGCGCTAATGGAACTATATAGTATTTATGACAGGTCCTCACAGTTGGAGCGAGGGCATTTTGGTCCCGGTTTGTCCAATAGACGAGGACCGATGGTAACAGTAGACTATGCCTACTATCTGTGCTTTTGTATACTAACCATCACTACGGCCACTACAATCATTTATGGGTCCTACTACCCTGTTGTGCTCACCTCTGGGTTCATATCATGCATTACATATACTTGGTCGATCGACAATGCCAACGTGCAGATCATGTTTTATGGTTTGATTCCCGTTTGGGGGAAGTACTTCCCCTTAATTCAATTGTTTATCTCTTTCGTTTTTAATGAGGGTGATTTCGTAATCTCATTGATCGGGTTTACTACAGGGTACCTTTATACATGCTTAGATACCCATACACTGGGGCCAATATGGGGGATGATATCTAGAAAAGCTGATCCAACCTACGGAATCTCGCCCAATGGGAAATTCTCAACGCCATGGTGGTTTACTAGTCTATATGCTCGCATAACGGGTGCCCACAATGAAACTACAACATTCAACAACAACTTTGCCAATGTGCCATCTTCGCAAAGAGAAACGAGAACTTTTAGTGGAAGAGGTCAAAGATTAGGTACGGCCCCTGCAACATTGTCTCAAACCAGTGGCACAGATTCAGGCAGGGCTTCTGGAAGTCAATTAAGAAGTGGCCCATCGAATTTGAACCAATTTCAAGGCCGCGGCCAACGAGTAGGACAAACAAACAGCCCCTCCGACTCACAATAATAACTTTTATCTATTTCTATGTACTTTGCCATTCATTATATACATCAAGAGAGTCTGACATAGTATTTTCGTTGGCATAGCAACCGATTGATAATGAAACATCACTCAAGACGAATTGACAAATGGGCCACTATGGTAAAACAATTCTTTACATGATACCACCAGTATATAGAAAGGTTCTCGTGTTGATGAATTATATAAGAAAGTGAAAATCGATTTCAAGATAATTACTCTTTTTACCTCCTCTTTCATTGTGGTCACCGTTTTTGAACACAACATGCACCAAGATTTTCAAGAAGACGAGCATGAGTATCCAGACATCAGACGCAATCCGCTGCATGAGGTGACCATGACTTCCTACATACTGGGGATTCTTTTAGGTATATTTGTTGGTCTTTTTCCACAAATTAGATTCAAGAATTTTAACCTCTTTATTATTGCCCTGTCCTTATTCCATTTTTTGGAGTATTATATTACAGCTAAATACAATCCTCTTAAGGTACATTCAGAGTCCTTTCTTCTGAACAACGGCAAAAGTTACATGGCGGCACATTCCTTTGCTATTCTGGAATGCCTCGTAGAAAGCTTTCTTTTTCCTGATCTGAAAATTTTTAGCTACTCTCTAGCTACCAAGCTTTGTACAGTACTTGGATGTCTTCTAGTTATTCTGGGACAATATACCAGAACTATTGCTATGCATACTGCGGGACATTCCTTTTCTCATATTGTGAAGACCAAGAAGGAGTCCGATCATGTTTTAGTGAAAACTGGCGTTTACTCCTGGTCAAGACATCCAAGTTATCTTGGGTTCTTTTGGTGGGCAATTGGCACTCAGCTACTGCTTCTAAATCCCGTATCATTGGTTATTTTCATTTTTGTACTTTGGAAATTTTTCAGTGATAGAATTCGTGTGGAAGAAAAATATTTGATAGAGTTCTTTAGCGCGGAATACATAGAATACAAGAATAAGGTTGGTGTCGGAATACCTTTTATATAATAGTAATGATTGTGTTAGTTATGGACTAGATTTTTGTGTTATGTAAGATTTTATCTAATCTTGTGCATCTGTATTTGGTAGGTAATAAATGCTAGGGAAATGCAAACAGTCATATTGCCTTTGAGTATTGAAAAGAAGAAAATATTTCTTTTTCGAACGGAAAATTATAGAAAATGAAGGTCATATGCACAATTACAAAGAAAATATTTCATGAAAGAACTGGACGGAACCGTTCAATTTTAGCCTCGTTTCTAACCACTGTTGTATTTCTTTCCATAATCTTGCGTTTTCCATGTACCCATTATGGGTGAAGTTGAGGATGTATTAGAAAGTTGTCTTTTTTGGGGCAGTACATTAGAGTAAGGCCTCCTTGGAATGAATGGATTTACAATGAGTCTGGACTTCTGCAACGGTATGGTTGCAGTGTTGGGAGGATTGGGGACACTGTTTTCATTGTTTATCAAAGGAAGCCCAGACTTGTTAGAGTTTGTACGAATTGGGAGGTTCTGGGGCAACGTTGGAAGTACAGGCGTAGAATTTTGTCGCCCGACGTCATTCCTCGTGATTGCTTCTGTTGTTGGTAGAGAGTTATTCCTTTGATCAAGCCCATTATTCGACAAAATAGTTGCCCCACGCAATGTTGAATCAGGGAATCTTGTGGTATTCAAACGTGGATCATTAAATCTTGAGTTCACAGTGGAAGGAAAGGACATATCCGTATTCTGTTCACGTGGTGGAAAAACTGAAGATTCTTGAGGCTGGACAAATGAATCTGATATCGATGCAGTATAACTGTTGGAATTTATGGGAGGCCTTATTGTTTTATCGGGAACAGTGGATCCCCTGGGATCTAATGAACTCATTCTTATTAAGGGAGGGGTACTGAGAGCGCTCGAACTTGCATTTGAAGCGGTGTTTCTTGGCGTTGGGGATGATACGCTAACATCTGGAGAGATTAAGTGGGATGAATTATCAACAGCAGTCACATTTAAAGGCGTTTTTCCCAGAATGTTCGGCAATTGTTTACCAATATAACTGGAACTGTTTCCGAGGTACTCAGGAATAACCCTGTTTGTCACCGGAGTAGTAGTTTCTGAAGCAACTATGTTATAACTTTTTGGATCCAGGGTTCTCGAGGGTGCACTTGAACCTTTTTCAGTTAGAATATCTGTATTAGTACTTTTAAGGTGATTGCTAGTTATTTCCGCCATAAGTCGATCATCATCATCGTCATCATTATCGTTCATTAAATTTTTAGTATGATTATGACTGGGAGTATTACTGCGACTACCATGATCATGTTTATTATTACTATTACTATCATTATTTTCGATACTATTATTATTATCATTATTATTATTACTGTTATTATTATTATTATTATTATTTTTATTATGACTATCATTATTTTTGATACTATTATTATTGTTATCATTACTATGCCTGTTGCTATCATCATGATTATTAGTAACATGAGGATTATTTCCATTTGGTTCGTCATCATCACTATCGAGATTTATGATAATCGGTTCACTTGGATGTGAAGAAGAACAATGATGATCCGATACTGAAGTACCTTTTTCTGGGCTTCTACTACCATCATTGCTGTCACTGTCGCTGTCATCATCGTCTTCCAATATGGCTGTCCATTTACCATCAGAAGTAAGTTCTACCTGTTCAACGTTTTTTTGACAGTTCTGTAAAATGTCATCAACAAATTCGGAAATTGCTAAATTTTCCAAAGCTATATCAATTTGACATACTGGGCATTGCCACGTAGGAATTTGTAGTTGGGAGTGTAGGAACCATAATGCATCAAAACATTGCAGATGCTTACAATTTATTGATTTTGAAGGGTATTTCATTCTTGTGTACGAAATTGGACATTGCAGACTCATGATAGTAGATGTGGTAGTCAAGCCCATTTCTTCATCCTCCCGAAGTGTTTTTTTCAAGTAAAGTAACGTGGCTTGTTTAATAATTTTTGGATGCTGTAATACTTTTTCCAGGAGTTGCTCCGGAGTGATCATTTCTACAATGTACCCAAATAGCTTGTATTCCTTTGTGGTGAAGGCATATATCAGCTCCACATTGTTTTGTTGAGTATAAGGTTTGAGATGAGGCGTTAAATCCGCCGGCTTAGCTGTGCCCGGCTTACTCTTGAAACCTCTTATATTATCTTTGATTTGAACATTATTGCACCTTAATTCATTTGGGAATGGAAATTGGATGGGTTCATTACCTCGGGATCCTAATGGATTAATCATCCCAGAAAATAAGTATAGCCTGTGTTTGCTATTCGGGTTGCTTAATAGATTATAGTCTGCCTTGGACAATTTAAATTTCGCAGAGCACATACCTCTTCCGCCTGTGACTTCCACGTTCATCACTAATTCAGGAATTAGCCTTTGTATTTTGTAAAATGGAGACTCCTTAAAATGAATTGTCGGTACAGCAAAAGATGATGAAGAAGAAGAGGCATCTGGTTTTGTAGGTGGTGGTGCACGAGATGTGGAAGATGTGGTAGACGTTTTCCGCCGTTGAGTGGGAGACTGCCTAATAACGGAAGGTGATTGCTGCTGCACCGTGGGAGGCCCCTCCATAGAACGTACTGTGATAGCACTCAATGGGGTACCCTTTCTTAAAGCGTTCCAAAGATCTTTATAAACAGGCAAAGGTTCATTCTTTCTGATCCGTTCTATCAGAAATTTAACGGCTTGAACTCTATAAGGATCAGACTTGCCTACTACTAAAGCGTTCTGCAAGAAATTCCTGATAAGGTCCTGTAGAACGGCCTTGCGACCGGAAACCGGGAAAGATACAGACCTGCAAATATCCTTCAATTCGGACACTTTCAGCAGTTCCATCAGAGTGATGGTTTCCTCCACCTCGTTTCTTAGTTCATTAGTCGGTTCCCTATCAGGCCCAGGCGTTTCATCTTCCCAGTAATCCTCTAAATTTATCATTGAAACAGAATGTATATGGAACACTCAACTGTTTGAGTTGGAGTCTTCTTTTCTTGTGAAATATGGATGAACTCCACTTCATTCTTTCATATTCATATTAAAGATGATACACTTTTCAACTTACTATCTGGTGCGGTGAATGGGTGTATACATTGACTACAGCTCAGGTGACATCTAGGGGCCGTTTAGTGTAAGAATATAAAGTACAATTCAAAAAGGAAAATTATACTTGTTTAAGAGAAGAGGAACCTTCTGCTCGCTCTAAAAATGGTAGTTCTAGTGATAGTTTAAAAATGCATTTTCCTTCCGACTTCGAAGATAGATTTCAGCATAAAGACTAAAAGCGTCAGCAAGGATTCGAATGAGTGACTCGTTG
>JXWR01000744.1_pt1 | contig 10144 bp, 5 predicted proteins | sample 315541 | NCBI WGS metagenome assembly JXWR01 (sample SAMN03273951, study PRJNA271842) | soil metagenome | isolation source: rice field ambient CO2 | place: India: CRRI Experimental farm Cuttack,Odisha-753006 | collected 2013-12-17
AAAAGTGGAAAACAGCGTAATCACACCTGCTTGGGTGGGGTTATGTCAGATTCATTGTGCAGGAGTTGCACATATAGATATTAGAGATATCAAGGAACAGAGTGTACTATATGGTCACCTTGGAAATAGTCCACCAATCAGAGAGTTCAAAATATTCTTGGTAGATTTCAATGACCCCTATCCCCTTTTTGATAGCACCACAAAAGAACTTGAGCTCGATTATCTGTCGAGTCTTATTGAAGACAACAAAGAAATAAAACAAGAGAATTTCTTCAAACAAGTGTGCTTAAAGATTATTTTTTAGAGAATGGAAGCAGTTTGAATGATACTGTTGAAACTGAGATTGAGCGCACTGATAACTGGAAAACTTTACAATCAAACCCTTTCTAAGGTCCTGATTTTTGGTTGATGCTTGAAAAAAGTTGCTTGCTAAAAAAAACTCTGAAAAAAATTCAACGTATTATATAAGGCTAGTATGTTAATATATTAACTTTTTGCTATTGAAAACGTAAGCTGGAAAAACATGAAAAGATTTAATGAGTCTAATTGTGATAGTTTAAGAGATAATATTTAAACAGGACAATCAGTCAAGAAGTCGCAAGCTATATTAAAAATGCTTTATGCCCCTATTATGTGTTAAACAGATAGATTTGAAATGGGAATATGTGGTACCTGCAGCAACAACTTTAACGACGATAGCTCATACTTTGTACTATAGCAGGAAGCATACTGGTTTATCAAGAGGGCTTAGATCTGCTATGGCGCTTCGATGGAAAAAGAAGCAGATTTACTTTCCACCAAAAAAAAGTTTTCTAAAATCATCATTGCTTTTTGCCCCTTTAGAATCCAAAGAAGCATTGTTATTCTGATGCTGCTTCTGATCCTGATTATTCTCATTAGTATTATTAGTTAAGGGCCCACTATCACTCGGCTTTGCCTTTTTTTGTTGTAATTTCTTTTTGTTTCTTTTAATAGCTGTAGGCATCATCAAATTTAATCTTCTTCCACCACCGCCACCCAAAGCGGTCGAAGTGTTTTGAGTTTTTGAAGTCGCCAGTGATACTGATGATGACTGGAGAGCACTGGCAGATTTCTGATGATTTTTGTCACTATTGTTGTTACCATATTGTTCTGTCTGGCCGTTGCCATGGTTCTGATTGCTTTTTCTGTGCTGTGCGGCTTGGAAATCTACTCTTGTCCCCACTTTGATCAAGCTGCCATTGAGAATTTCTCCATTGAGCACTAATCCTGCCTTTCCTGCATCTTCAGGTTTCACGAATTCAATTAATGCACTATTAGTGATTGACCGTAGATCAACCTTGTTCACTGGGCCAACTTTACTCGTCAAATAGTCCCAGAGTTGGTTAGCGTTGATTGTGTCTGGGAGGTTTAGGATGCTTATTGTGCTGTTTCTAATCTCATCTGGAGTTTTGGCCAAATGAGATGCTGTTACAATTTCTGTTTCTTCTGCGTGACTTTGAATTTGACTTTGATTATTGAAGTTCAGTATAACTTTCTTGAACTTGTTGCTTGCTTGCTGTTGAGCAATGGAAACTTCAATAATCCGATTTTGGAAGTTCATCATGTTTAATGACAACGCATTACGAGCTTCTTCCAGTGTTTCAAAGATAACAAAACCATAACCATCATTGTTTCTCCCCAAAGACCGACTTTTCAAACTTAATGGTAAATGCACCTTCTGCACTTTCCCATATTTTTCAAATAATCTTTTTACTTGATTTGAGGTAGTCTTGTTAAAATCCAAGTTCCTGATATACACTTCCCTGCCTTCTTCAGTAGCATTTTTAGCTCTAGCCAGTTTTTGTTGCGGATTAGAAATTTTGACCGATAATGGACGAATAAAATCAGACCTTAGCTGTACGCCGTTCAATTGCCTTACTGCTTTCTCTGCATCTTCAGCATTGGAGAACTCCACGTAACAGAACCTCCTATCCGCGTTGTACTTCAAAGATGGGAATCTAATGGAAGTAACTTCAGCAATTTTGCTGAATTCCTGCTTTAAGCTGTCAGCAGTCTCCCTTGGTCCAAAATTAGTAACAAAGACAGTATTGTTGTTGATTCTGTCCACTTGAATTTCGTTGCCTTTAAATTGTTTATATGTTTTTGTCAACGCAGCAAGTAATTGAACTTCTTCAGAGAACTCAACCAAAGCCACCTTTTCGTGATCAAGAACGCTGATATAGATACTTAGGATATCACCGCAGTCCGCAAAAAACTCAATTAGTTCTTGTTCTGTAGTGTCTATTGGCAAATGCGTTACTTTCACAGAAAGATGTTCTCTGTCTCTTTTATCAGATGCGGCCTTTCCAGCATGTTCTGCCTTTAATTTTTTGTAATCTGCACTTTCATCCTGATTATCATCACCGGGTCCCCGCTTTTTGGTTTCTTGATCACCATCAGCGTCAATCATTTCAGTATCATTAAAAACAGCCGCTGTACCAACTGGGGTAGCACTTGCTTCGCCGTTATCATTAGCGGAAGCCAACGAGGTCTGCTCTTGATGCTCTTCAACTATCTGGGCTTGTTGTTCCCATAGTGCGGTCATAGCTTTGAAACATTGTCTATCTGCAAAATCGTATGACTTTTGTGTGCCATAAAGTTGCTCGTAAAGAAGCCAATCATTAAGAATAGGTTCGGGCCACTGCAATTGTAATACTTGCGTTGCTGCTTGGCGATATATATTTGAAACATCTGACGGCTGACCGTATTTCTTTTCAAACTCAATAACAAACAACCACACCCATAGTTTCTCAGGCAGCCTTTCCATTAACTGTTTGCAAACATCTCTTGCTTCACTCGCGTCATTTAGCTTAATATAGATATCAGCAATCAATCTTTCGATGGTAATTGCGGGATCCTCATTATCTAACGCAATTTCTAAAAACACACTACAGTCTTGCAATAAATACTGGAAGCTATCAGTGTCACCGTTTTGTATCTGCCTTTGTTCGTAAAGCAATATCTGAGAGGCAATGGTACACCAATCCTTGTAAGTGAGCCTATCATGAAACTTCAAATAATCCCAATGATTTCTCATTAATATATATTTCTGCAGGTCAATTGCAAAAGTAAGCCTCAAGTATGTTGCCCAAGATAAATAGCTATTAGGCTTTACTTGAATAAACTTCTCCAACCAGTATTCTATTTTTTCATCAATATTGTGTACGATGTCATCCGAAGCTTTGAATTTAAGGCTCAGTAATATCTTGATGAATTGAACCCATAACAAATCAAAGTCATCATGCGTTGAAAACAGCGAAGCTACTGCTCTTTCAAATACTTGCGAAATAATAGACAATATGGTTGTACGTTTGGCATTGTTTTCTTTTCGATGATAAAGCTTCCTTATATGTTGAAGGTACTCTAGCCAATCGGTGTAAGATTCTGAATTGCTAGATAATCGATACTCATAAATGGTAAGCTCCTCGGCAATATTTGCAGAGAAGCTATAAGCAGCTCTTGCGGATTGAATTTCTTGCACTTCTTTGTCATAGTTTGAACTATTGAATTTACTGATAAAGGAGTTGTACTGCAGCCATGTCTCATCAATTTTCAAGTGAGGAAAAGATAGCTTGCGAATATATGCATCTTTGATAGCGGAATAATCTTCCTGACGATAAGCCAGGGTATCATCACTCAGGCCATATTGATACTGAAAATAGAGGTTCCAAAGCTTATCAGTATTAATCACGGAAAAACCGGCTTCTTGTAAAAACGTATTGAACCAAGAATTTATTTCCGGATGCTTTATTTCACCCAAATACCTTATGAACTCTTCCCATGTTTCTGTAATTGGATACGTTCGAACAAGCTCCTTGTATGCAAATATTGTACGCTGTGTATCAGAACTGGATTTTTCATCTTCTAACCATTCTTTGAAAGTAGATAATGGCGGCCTAATATGTTTTAATATCTTGAGTCTAACATCACGTATAGCGTTCAAATCTTTAGGTTCCTGCGATTTCAAACGCTGAATTGCTTGATCGAAAAGCTGAAAGTTGTATACGTCTTCCACAACTGCAGCTACTGCATCTTGTTCTTCTTGACTCATTTCCTATAGAACAGTTTCAGTGGATAGTAATTGAATTGCGGAATTTATGGCTAAGCTGTCGATGGCAACTATCGCGTTCTCTAACTTTTGTTTATACAGTTTCCATCAGAAAGCGAATATTTACATTGTTTCACGTGCCTCATCTCTCTGCTTGATGAGCATAAAATTTTTTTTTTTTTATTTTCGTCCTTTCCTGCATGTCAGAAACCGCTTGCAAAAGATTGATCTATAGTTGGTGCTAGGGAAGTTGGAGACAGTGACCATAGACATTATCTGAAATAGAAATAACCTTGAAAGAGTTAAATCATGGATAGCAAGGGATACTTGAAGTCATACGGCTGGCAAGAGGGAGAGGCTCTCAAAAAAGGCGGGCTCAAGAAGCCCGTTTTGGTAAAACATAAAAAAGATACCAAAGGTATTGGTCATAATGCCAACGATGGTGAGATGTGGTGGGAACAGCTTTTTGACGGACAATTGAAAGGTTTGGATGTGTCTGTGGGTTCCAAGGGAACTGATATAAACTTTACACAGAATAAGAAAGTAAGCGATCACGAGTTTAGAAAACAGCAGTCACCTTTATACCAGAGGTTTGTCAAAGGTGAAGGTTTGAAAGGTACAATCAATGAACCAAAGCCACAAGGTCCACAAGTTACTTCGGTGATACATGAAGACAAGAACAGTAAAGACAAGTCAAGTAAGAAAAAATCTAAAGAGGGCAAGATAAATGGGAAGAACAGTGAAAAGAAGTCGAACTCTAAGGACAAATCGAAAGACAAAAAACTGACGAAGACCAAGGATGATAGCTCAAAGAAAGACAAGAAAGATAAAAAAGATAAAAAAGATAAGAGTAAGTTGAAATTAGAGAAGACTGACAAGCAGAAGAAGGATAAGGAAGACAAGAAGGAAAAGGCTAAGAACAAGAAGGACAAAAAAGACAAGAAGGATAAGAAGGAAAATGACAAACAGGACAAAAAAGACAGTAAACGCAAACGTTCTGAAAAGAGAAGACGCGATGAATCTGACTCGGCTTCAAATGAAAAATCATCAAAAAGAAAGAAGTCAAAGAAGTAGTTGGCCATTTGTTTATTATTTCTTACACTATTGGGTTACTTGGATATACCGTTGTCACATTATTGCCCTTTGTACTATAAATGCTATTTATTTACATTAATTTTGTTTTCGTTTTCTAATTTTTTTTATTTACTCTTTTTCATTTTTTTTTTTCATTTGCTTATTTTATTCTTGTGGATTTTCGTTGCATTCAAATCCCATCTCTTATATCTACATTTTTATCAAACTGCATTTGACATCATTTCGTTAATCATATTTTAATAGACTTTTAATTTTTTCTATCGCATTTCAATCTGCTTTATTCAATAAAAGGACGCCCACAACGCCTTAATCATTTCAAGTAGTCAATATTGTCCACTTCTTCAGGAATCTTGGAATTTTTAGTTTCTGGAGGAATTTCAAGGGCAAAATCAGAGTGGTATTCTTTAGTGTCTTTTTGACTAGTATTTATAATAGCCGGTAGCTTTTTTCCTTCAACTTTGCCATTGATAAGTTTTGCCCAAGATTCATGAGTGCCCTCAATAACCTTTATAGCCTCTTGAGCATTCTTGTATTCCCCATTAAAGGCAAAATCGTTCTGAGGTTTCCCAGTTGGAACTTTGTAGTCTCTGAACCAGTTTCTAGTACTTTCCAATACACCCGGCATATGTTCTTCCACGTCTTGAATATCGTTTAATTTCTCAGCTAACGAATCATCCACATTGATACCAATGACCTTCCAGTCCAATTCGCCATCATCAATCAAGGCCAAAGCACCAAGAACTTTAACTTGGACAATTTCCCCTAATTCGCCCAATTTAGAACCAATGTCACAAATGTCAATTGGATCATTATCACCTTTCAATCCAGTAGGTTTGTCGATTTCCGTCGAGTCTTCCCAAGTTTGCGGAATGGCACCATAGTTGTGGATATAACCCTTGAATGGGAAGATATTGTTGATGAATCTCAATTTACCCTTTTTGATATCTTGAACAATTGGATTCAAGTCTAATTCTTTGGAAATCTCCATCTTCGCATTACTCCATCTTGGAATTTCAACAACCATGGAGACGGTCTTTGCTTGCTTATTGAGATTCAAAGGCACATCATGGAAATAGGAGCCAAATTTTCTGGTTCTTGGGTCGACATAGTATACTTTGTATTCAGGGGTGTACTTGCTGCCTGACTTGAGCAGGTATGCTGAAGTTGGCAATGATGAAGCGCTAGTTCGGCCAACAGAACTGGTATGTAAATGCAGAGACAACATTTGGAGACGTTTTTGAGCGTTGCTGGTTGAATAGTTGACCATCTTAAGAAAAGAAGAGCGAGAACTGATCATTGGTGGGGGTGTGGAACTGAGCAATATTATATATATATATGAAGCGAGTACCGCAAGCAACACAACAAACAAGTGACCAAAGGTTATTCTGCAACGGAGCATTAGGCTTTGGATTTAGGTGGGGGGTAAAGCGAGATTTCTCCTTGCCACTTTTCCGACACCCGATTTGCTTCTGTTTTTCGTTGAGTGAAATTTACAGTAAGAAACGACGACGGCTGTGCAAGCAGAGGAGCTAGTTATATAAAAAAAGAATTATTTTAATAATTGAAAGTTTTCCATTTTTCTTTTTTTCTTTCTTTTTTTTTAGAAAAAAAAAGCCGTTCCTTAGACCAGTATATATAAATAGCAAAGTTTCGGAGGCATAAATTACGGGGAAGCCAAGAGTAACTAATATGACGTAATGTAAAAAATTGAAAAACTAGAGAGATGCTTGGTCTATAGATTAAGATAAATAAAGCCTGAAATAAAAGAAAAAGCAAAATAAGATTATTAAGAGAAAGGAGCAAAAACAGTAAGCAGTTTATAATTATAAAAATGAAAAACAGAAACAAGTAACGAAACAGATACTCAAACACAAAAACGAAAATTTAATTAAACCCATTAGCAAAAATGATCTAGATATTCTTTAGCTCAACATCATTCTCCAATTGAACTTTTTCCTTCTCATCGAAATCTGGAGGTGGAGCAGTAAAGACAATCTTATTCTTAGAGTTGAATTCTGCCCCTTCATCACTAATTTCAATAATCCCTTCAAAGCTTTTGATAATGTTTTTAGAAATCCCCATTTTATCTCTAGGAATCCATACAATTGGAGGCTCAGCATTCAAAGCCGGATAATCATACGCATGTACATTTTTCTCTTCATCCATATCTTCAACATCAACATGGTTGTAAATTTCCGGTAGTGTTCTTTTACTATAGTGATAAGACAAGTAAACGTGGGGTTTGAAAAATCTCTTGATTAAACCATCAGTTTCAACGACGTTGCTGGCAGTGCCTTCAGCAAGTAGTGGGACTTGTGTAAGAGAATCGTAATAGTCAACTGCTTCATTGAAGGTGATTTTTCGGGTAGCGCTGTTACCACGACTGTCGCTAGTAGTATCTTCTCTGGTAGTAAAATCGTTCTCCTCAAGGTTGTCTTTTTGTAACACAAACTCTTTTTCAGTGATTAATTTGCTATCGTATTGAGTAGATTCAGACATTCTAGACACTCTAGAAGCTTCGAAATCTGATGGCGATTGACTGTTTCTGTTACCAGCAATAGTCAACTGTTGGAAATATGACGGGGTTTCACTTTTACCATCCAAAGCTCTCATGGTATCTATTGGCAACGATAACATAAGCTCGTCAAAAGCTTTATTCAAATTAACGTGAACAAAAGCAGTAATACCAAGACCAATAGCATCAATAACAACGGGGCCCCATGCTTTACTAACAACAAACAAACCCAACAAGCAAATTTGGGCAAGGTAAACACCAACGATAGTTTGGAACAATGCTCTTGGATAATGAATACCTCTGCTATCTGTCTCCCCATTGTTGTTAACATAGCACAAAAAGTACAAGTATACCACATACAATATAGCAAATCCCACAGCAGAGAATAATAACACAATAGGAGAAATGATAGAGTACGCTAACATGATAACTGCAAGATTGGTGTATGGTGGGAAATCAGTACCCCAACTATTACTGGACAAGTTGGTGTATCTCTTCCATTTCTTACGAGCAGTCTTATCAAGAATGAACCCGAGAACATAAAAGAGAACCAAAGTGGAAAGTTGCAACAACACGGACCCAGCAATTGAAAATGACTGCAACATAATATAAGAGACAAAAAAGTTGGATGCGGACGGAAGATTTTTACTCAATAAACTCATTGCTGAAGTTGGATTTTGGGCAATTTTGGTGACGACAGAAGCTGCTGAGGACGAGATAGTGGTAATCAAAAACACATGAATGACTTGGAATGCAAAGTATGCTTGTTGAGTGAAATATTCCACATGTTGACTAGTTGGGGAACCAGCAACTTTTGCCATTAATCTAATGAAAATCGGTAAAAGCGCCATTAAGATAGATAATAAGATAGTTGGAAGCAATGAAGTAACCAAACCCATAAAAGTTTTACCTAACTTGTGAATAAAGTTCAAAAAATGCAATTTATTTGTCAACTGGTCCACATTAGAAATTGCACCTACAAAAGCCACTGGAATTGCCCAAAAGATAATTAATGTAACAATAGCTGCAACTGCTAAAGTTTTTCTTACTAATCTTTCATACCAAAACATTCTCATATTGATCCAAATAACATCATCAGGTTCAATACCAACAAAGTGTTCTGATAAAGTGAAGGCTTTATGATGAACAATGGATTGATGTGCAAGTTGGGCATAATACTGATTTTCAAATTCCACAAAAATCGAATTCATGGTTGACTTGTTTGCGTTTTTATCAGACTTCATGTGTTCAATTTCTTTGTTAACTTTTTCCAATTCGTCCTTCAAATACTGAACTTTATCTTTTTTCTCGCCAAAAATCTTGTACTTTCTGTATGTTGGTCTTTTCTTTTGCGGAATATAGGCAATCAATTCATCAATCGGCTCAAGGATTTTACCTTTCTTGTCTGCCTTGTCCTTGATTTTGACTGCTTTTGCAAGAAGCGAGTTGAGAGTATTTTCCAAATTATTAGCTAATTTTTCTCTTCTTTTAACTTTCTTACCCAAATTTTTATCAGCATTAGCCATCCAGATACGTTTCACCCCTGGGAACAACTTTTTGAATTCTTTTTCGTTCAAGTACTGTTTTGGCACCGATTGGAAAAGTACCACTCTTGAAGAAAGCTTGTATGCATACTTTGGGGACGCTAAGATGGATTGACGCAAATTGGTATAATGGATCAACTCGCGGTAGATAATGTATAGCACGAAAGAGAAGAAAATCAACGATAGTATAGCATGAGCGTAAAACTTCTTGGAGTCTCGAACGTTGGAAAATGTCAATTGGTTCAACCCAGTGGAACCATTACCTCCTGTAGCGTTGATTGGCAATAGAATTGGAAACATCAAAAGAAGGGCGAAAAACGACATTCCTGAAATGACCAATAAGTATCTTAGGAAGAAATAACCATCTAACCCAGCTTGTTGAATGATGAAACTAGCTGGCTTGGTTAATAATGTAGGGACCCAAGATAGTAAGCCTGGAGGCAATGGCTCAAGATATTTTTGATTTTTGTTGATCTTGATGATAAGCTCCATTGATTTGGGCTGATAAATTCTTTTGAATCGTAACCTCAATATCAAGAACCCTAAAGTGAAACCACCAAAAATGGCTCCGTTCATGATGATCGATGTAACGACATCGGAGGTACTGGTATCCTTGGTGCTGCTATCACTACTCATGTTGCAAAGTGATTGGCTTGATCAAAAATGGACCAAGGAATTTTGAAAAATGTTCACTCTTGTGAGGGAGGGCAAAGTGAAATAAAGAAGAGAAAGATAGTGGATTAAAGAAAGAAGACGTAGCAAAGTAGATTAAGGAAAGTAGGAAGTATATAAATGAGTCTAATTTTTTTTTTTGTCGGTAATTATGTTTTGGTGCTTTCCTTTCTAAATCGACATAGAGGTAGCATGATTCTCAGCTCTAGTTTATTCAGACTCTGTTATGCGGTCTCAACTTTTGAATAG
>JXWR01001713.1_pt1 | contig 10138 bp, 4 predicted proteins | sample 315541 | NCBI WGS metagenome assembly JXWR01 (sample SAMN03273951, study PRJNA271842) | soil metagenome | isolation source: rice field ambient CO2 | place: India: CRRI Experimental farm Cuttack,Odisha-753006 | collected 2013-12-17
TCAATAAAGAGATTCAAGAGACTCATCGATTGTTTGGCTTATTTTTTTAGTTTTATTAATAACTTTATTAAGGAAAATAAAAATAAAAAAAACTGCAATTATTTAGACTCGGAGAAATATCGATCGGCAAAAAACCCAAATGTGGGATGTCCCGACGAGAAAGAGTAATGTATTACTATTGAAAAAAAAAAAAAACAAAAAAAAAAAAAAAAAATAAAAAAGAATTGAAGTTGAATATATGATAATAATAAAATAAATTGTAGCATAGAAGAAGAAATGAAGGATGGCTACGGATGCGACAGATATGTGTATACCAGACATAGAAAAGTGGCATCCAGCAAGAGATAGCATAAGAGGCTAGCTCTGAATAATAAGTTAAGAATTGAAAGATATTATTAGAACATGATTCTAACCAATCAAAGAGTGTTTTTTGCTTTGAGCAAACACCTCAACCGGCTTTGCAATTTTATTAGCATCTTTCCCTGTTCTCACTTTAGGCTTGGTACTTGTTGCTTTACCATTGATGTGGGTTCTATAATGTTGCATGCAGTTGTCCTTTCTTGAAAATCGAGACTCACAACCAGGATAATAGCAGCTGAACTTTTTTTCGCCGCTATGAATCTTTTTGTGCCTCGTTAGGTGACCCGTTGTCTTGAAGCGCTTGTCGCAGATTTTGCATTGGAATTTACGATTTTTAAATAGATTTGGATTAGAAATGAAGCGGGAAGTAAAGAAATTCATACCTGTGCTATTTTCTGTTGCTTCTTCATCTGAAGTAATGATGGTTGTATTGTTAAAGTTGAAGGTGCTGGTAGTTGGGGAATTTTCCGGGGTTGATTCTGCAGAAGAGGTAAGTGCATCTTTGGCTTTGCTCTTAATGGAAGACTCAATAGTAGTGGTATTGAAATCTAGGAGCTTTCCTTCAGCGACTTTTCCTTCCATGAGCCTAAGTTTCATTGGGCGAAAATCAAGAACTCCAAGTTGGTCTTCAAAGCTCACAGGCTCATGATTATTTTTTGGAGATGTTTTGAAAGCTTTTGGAGCGGAAGGTTTTGGTGAAGAAAGACTAGCAGGCGTGCATTCCGGAGTTGCTGGTGTAGTTGGGACAGAAAACGTTGAGGATTGTGGGGTATTACTTTCAACAAATGGTGAGTAGGATGTTCTTGGTATCGGGGTGAATGGTCTTTGGAGTTGGCTTAATGGTGTATTTGACAAACTTCTTGAAGGTGATCTGCTAGTATCAAAAGGAGTTATTGGCCTATTAAGGACCATTGTATGGTTCATTGCCTCCGTAGTGGACTGAAAGCCACCATTAGGAGTAGCTGAACGCTCTGATGATTGGAACGAAGAGAATAATGGAAAAACATTTGGTGAATTGTCATTATCGTTAAGTAATGATGTGATTTTGATAGCTCTTCTTGGAGTGAAACTGTTGACTGGACTTTGGTTTGACTGGTGGGGTTTTTCCAGTGTTGTATGCTGATTTTTGTATTCGTAAGAGATTGAGCTCATTTTGATATTTTGCTGTGTCTTGAGTGACTTGAATTGAATTGAAGAAAAAAAAAAGGAGAAAAAGGGAAATTCAAGGTTTAAAAAATCACAAAAACATAAGACAAGGACAATTTGAATTCGGGGGTTGTACCTTTAATATATATTCAGCTCCAGAATATAATATTTATTATATCTGTAAAAGGCCGCAGGATCCTTTTAGAAAAAACCATAATTAGCAATGGTGAAAATCAAGGCAACCTTCTATTATTATCCCTAGGGTTGCTAAGCACTAGTGCAGAGAAATCCTTGTTCTACCAAAATGCTTATCCCTTTTGGAGATGTGCCGCCATTTCGAGCAATAAAATGCCATCTTTTGGAATGAATTTTGCCGTAGTTAGAGCTAGTATGCACTAGTTTATAGCATAGCACAGGACGGAATCTTCCGTTTTTGGTATTTATGTGATACTAGCAAAGTATGCACGATTCTATTGCCAGCAATAGAGCCGTACTTCGGGTGTTCTAGTAGAGTCGCTACTAACAAAGCAAGCCAATGGAGAGAATGCGGGAAGAATGGGTTGGGCATCGGTAAAAATATTTTCAATAAAGGGCTGGTAGGTGTATGTGTATAGTGATAAAGCCTGCATTTGAGCGATAATGCTCCAGTACTAAGCTGCGGTACTACTAATAACAAGGCGCTTTTTGACAGGTGCGGACGGCAAGAACAGTTGTGTAATACGGGAATGTGGAGGAGTCAATACTATAATGTAATGAACGTAGTATATTGGGCGATATGCCTAACAAGCTTCTATGTATTTGCAATGTCTTCATCATTTACAGGTTTCCACTGTATTGCAACCTATAAATAGCTACAAAGTGGCTCTTTCTTGTGTCTATATTTTATGCATGTTGGGAAACTAAGCGTCAAGAAGCGTATTCAACGAGACTGTGCTACCCTAACTTTGATCTTCACACACATCCGGGAAACTCTCCTCCCGGAGGGCTCAAACAGGGTGGTGTTTCAGTGCACTGCAGACTTGAGCTGCACTTTGTATTTATATAACCGCTGAGAGTATCCATGTTTTTTTCTGAATGCAACTAGTTTAATGTCATTGTGAATATTTCACGATTGGTAAACTAGTTTTTTAGTCTACATTTGCACTATGTTGTCGTCTGCTGCTCATGATTACCATCCGTCCTCGTCAAGATCTCATACAGCCTCCGTGGTTCAATCGGAGCAGAGCGCCAGATCATTAAATGGACATCATGGCCACAATGGCCTGTTGAATGCCACGCTAACCGCCAACATCAACGTCCATGACACCGGCCATGTTGTGTTGCCTGTTGCCGCCCCAAGAGCCCGTGTGCTGCTTCCGTCTTTTGATTCTTTGGTAAAGGCCACCATAAACAAGACAGCCCCGATTCCAGGGTTGACACTGCCACAGATGCCACCTCAAGCGCTAACGCCAATGGCGCCAATGGCATCATCATCATCGTCATCATATCCAAACCTGTTCCCAGCTAGAGCTCAAGGACCAGCGCCCACTCCAGCATCGGGGTCTGCCTACACATACCAGGCGCCAATGAATTTGGCGCCAATAGATACCAGATCAATGCTGAGACAGAACAAACACAGCATCAACAGCAGCCCAATAAGCAACACAATCACGTCTCCATTAGAACATAGCAACTTTAATAGCAGTAGCGATAACAACAAGACTCCCGAACAGGGATTTAAGTTCATTATGTCTTCTTTGTCATACCAGCCATCCATAAGAACAGCCGAAAAGACTCTCCAGTCCTTGCCTCAGAGCGAGTTGGTACTGGGCAGAGTAAGACAAAAAGCCAATACCTCCAACCTTTCGGAATTTGAGCAGCTCACTTCAGTGTTCGTATCTGATCCAAACTTTGAAAAGAATGTCAGAAAATACAAGTGCGACACTTGCGATAAAAGATTTAAAACCATTGGTCACTTCAACAGACACAAAGCTACTCATACTGGTCAGCGGCCTGATCCAGCCAGTCAAGTTGCCGTTGCTAGAGTGTCCAAGAAGCTCGGAGAGCCATACAGCCAGTTCTCAACATTCTGTAGCACATTGCAGGTCAAAAAACCAAAAAACCAAAATGGTAAGCAAACCAGACAGGCGGAGCATAAGAAGGCCCAATTAATCCGTGAAGTTATGGCAAAGACATCAGCAAACAAAATGAGTCTTGGTAACTTGCTAGGCTGATGCTAACGCTTGCGCTGCTCTATATCCTCCCTTATTCACGATAATCCACACAATTATTTATGATTCATGATACGTCATTATTTTGTATTCTTGCATTTCTTCATTTCTCGTTTTTCTGCCAGTCACGTCATATATTCAGTTCGTTGCCCTCAGTTCATAGTTCATAGTCGTTTTTCCCTATGTTTGTCTTTTAAATTTTAGTACCCCCCCATTTTCTGTTGACGTTTCTGTGCATTCTTTCATCTACCAATATATATACGCCTTGCCTGTGTTTATAAACCCCAACATACTTCTTTAGACAAGGTTTTCTACTCAGCTGTCAGCGTTAATAATTACAGTCGTTTGTTATTATTAATGCTGGAGATCGTAAGCGCATAACAACGGGGCTCGTAACACGATATGCTGCTAGACAGAAACACTCGGGCGATGAAGATGCTCCAGAATTGTAGGGCCTGAGAGACTGCACCACCCCCCAGGAAAACCCTCTTCTTATCCATATACAGCAGCAATATTTCAGGCCTTGGCTCACTTGAAGTTGGTTCTGATTTGACATCTTTTCGATATCTTTTGCATATAAAAGACAGAAAACGGTTAGTTTCTTCAAATCGTTTCCGCTCAGTTCTTTTGTCTCCTTTTTGAGCTGTACCCTCCCTCCAGAAGCAATGTCAAATATCCAGCAGCAGCAGCAGAAAACAGTAATCATTATTGGCGCCGGCATAGCTGGCTTGAAAGCCGCTAGTGACTTGTACAAGAGTGGAGTGAATGACATATTGGTTCTCGAAGCCAGAAACAGAATCGGTGGGCGGTTGCTCACTATCAAGACTCCCGAGGGAAACACTTACGATTTGGGCGCCAGTTGGTTCCATGACACTTTATCCAATCCGTTATTTCAAAAGTATGTCATGAATGAAAACCATACTCAAATATACTACGATGATATTTCCACTGAATTTTATGGCTATAACAGCGAAGCCGATAGTATAGAAGTCGACGACAACGACAAGGATAATAGTAGTGATAAAGGGTTTAAGGTACCCGAAGAATGGGGTCTAACCCAAGTTATGGAAGAAATGGAGAAATTTATTGAAATGGCCAATTTTAACGACTTGAACAGCGAAGATACCCTGCTTTTCAACACAGTGATTGAGTATATTTACCAAAGACGCAAACTTCTTACTCCGGAGCAAATCAAATGGGCTCCTGAGCTTATCAGACATGTTGAAGCATGGCATGGTATTAGCTGGAAGATGATGAGCAGCAAATATTCTGTTGATGACAACGAGGGTAGAAATGCTCTTAATTTGGATGGCTATTCCAAAATTTTACAGGACATTTTGAGCTCCATCCCTGAAGAAATTATCAAGACTGGAATTCAAGTAAAACTGATTGAAAAGGTAAATGCCGTTAGCGCCACTGGAGGCATAAAAAATGTCAACAGCAACAACACCAAAGTGAAAATTACTACTGTTGCTAACGAATCAATTGTCGCTGATTATGTTATTTGTACTGTTCCGCAATCCATTTTGGCATTACCAGTAGACGATGAAGGAAGTTTACTGTTTGAACCAAAATTACCACCGTACATTTCAAACCCACTCAAAAAGATGCATTTCGGCGCTTTGGGTAAAGTGGTGCTTGAATTCAAATCTGAAGATGAAATTTTCTGGAATCGCAACGTTGATCGCTTTGTGGTGCTTGCTAAACCGAATGAAACTTTCACCAAGTTTTCCGAAACCATGGCTGCTAATGCTGCTTCTGCCGATAATAACAATCAAGTTTACAAGCCTGATTATGACGATACTCCAGTGCCTCTTGATGTGCATGATAAGTACTTCAATTACGAAATTAATCCACAAAACATTCCGCGCTATGATGAACATCCGATTATGTTCTTCAACTATTATGCTTCTAAAGGCGCTCCTACCCTTGTAGCATTGACCCAATCACCTGTTACCAACTATATCGAAAATGCTAGTTTAGAAGAAACATGGGAATTTCTCAAACCGGCATTGTTTGTCATTGCATCGCAGAACGATAATACCACCACCAATAAGAAAGTCAATAACAAGAACAACAAAACTAAAAATATAGCCAATGGAAGCAGCAGCAGATCCTCTAGTGCTACTGTTAGAAACGGAAACGGACACCATAATACGAAGCAAGTCAAACAGCTAAACGACATACCAATCCCGAAAAATATTTTCAAAACCCATTGGACCCGTGACCCATTTTCTCGTGGTTCTTATGCTGCTTGTGGTCCTGGTGACGATCCAACGGATTTGATCATTGGGTTAGTGAAGGGTCATGGCGCCAATGTGCGTTTTGCTGGTGAGCATACGATTTTTGAAGGTGCTGGGTGTGCTCATGGCGCTTGGTTAAGTGGGAAAAGAGAGGCTAACTTTATATTGAGTGATTTGGGAGTGCTCAAAGATGAGGATACTTATATTGATTGATTTATTGATTTATTGATTGATCGGATGAGTGAGGGGTTATGTCAATCATGGCTTTTATTATTTTCTTATTGTTTAGACATTTTCATTTTTCATTTTCTAATTTCTTTTGCTGTTTTTTCTTCTTTTATTTTCATTTGCTACTTCCCAATTATTGATGTACTTATTCCTTTGCATGTTCTTTCGTCCTATAATAAGCCTTTTACGTAAGTTGTGCCATACTATATGAGAAACTTCGTGAAAATGTGAAATTAAAATAGGTAACTTGAACTAGCTAGACATTATGAAGAAATTCTAACAAAACTTGATATATATGAACACAAGCGAAAAAACAAAAACATAAAACGAAAACGAAAATAAACAAGCCAAACTTTTGGGAAAAACATCGAGAAACAATTTATTTAAGCTCATAACTAATAGGCGACAATACAAGGACCAAAAATTCCACCAATGTACAAACTATCATAGATATTCGTGCATCCTCAAAGATCAAATAGCCTAACAGTTGAGTCAATTCCCGTAACCACCAAGATATTCTTTTTGTGCCAAGTTAGTATAATATGATTTTTGTTTTGTATATATGCTTCTTCCTCATCTTCGTCAGACACAATATCATCGGTATCAAAGTAGCTAATTTGAGACACTAGTTTGCGCTGATAAAAATCAATCACATTAATAAGTTCTTTGGCATGTGGAACTTTTTCGAGAACGTAAAGCTGGTCTTTTTCAAAATATGCGTATACTTTAATATCATTGGTGTTTGTTTCATTACCGATATCATTAAATAATTTGGCGTTATAGTTGCTATGCTTGACTACTAGGGAACGATCTTGAAGGACTTGTCCATTGGTCGTGTCTAGCAATTGGTAAGCTATCAGTTTTTTGCTCAAATCACTGAAGATTAATAGTATCTGGGATGCAGATGACGGACCCCGCTTGGCATTATCAATTATTATAAACTTGACCAAGTTTTGGTTAGGCAAAAAACTAGCAATGATTTCCCCATGTTGTGCTTCTTTCCCTCCATCTAAAGATTTATCTTTGTTCGGTAATGTAAATTTTTTCAACATGCCCTCAATAGTTAAAAACAATATTTCATGCTCGTTAATAAATGCACCTTGTTTTATGGATAAACGGGAAGCTCCCTCTTCAGCGAGCACCGGCGAGCTTTTGATTAGCTTAATTTCACTCGCTGATGCAATATCATAAATGTAGAAAAACTTAGTACAGCTAACTAGTAACTTTTGAGCTTTCCTGCTAACGTCAATTCCAATAATTGTTGAGTCACTCAAACGCATAAAATTTTCATCCTCATCGCTATCCTCGTCATCGCCAATGCTGCTATTCTTACTCTTTTTCTGATTATTTTCTTTTTCTTTTTGGTTTTGTTCTCTTAGATCGTTAATAACGTTAATCTGTCTCACTTCAGCTAATGTTTTCTTATTATATACTTTCAAAATATGCGAATCATGATTATCGAAAACCACAAAATGATTATTGTTAAGCCATTTGCTCTGGATATTGCCAGAGAATTGCAATCCTTTTTTTTGGGCCTCGTCAACATTAAGTTTATAGTTTTTGATAGCAGTGACTTTCAACGTTCCAAATGAATAAATCAAAGCTTCATTTGTAGATTCATTGAAAGCAAATTCTTCAATAATGCCAGGCACGTTAGGGTTGAACAATTTAATCTTTGGCTCAATTTTCTTGGTATCGGACTCTTGATCATCACCGATTTCCAAAACGTGCTTTTTATTTTCTTCTTCATCAATAACATCGTGCTCTTCAATAATATCTAATTTGATATCTCTTTTTCTGGGGCTCTCTAGCAATGATTCAACATTGCTGCCTGAGTTTCTGCTATGTGCGTTGACACCATTTTCTTCTACAAAATCATCATTGTCTGTCTCAACAATAGTTTCTGCATCACTTTGTGTATCAACGTCGAAATACACATCATCGTTATCGTTATTGACACGATTATTGCCGCGAAGCTGACCTTTTTCAGGTGCAACAGGTGCAGCAAGCCTACTCTGCTGTGGCTCAATTTGCGGAGCTTCTTTGATTCTTGGCATTTGTTTACTATCCTCATTTGTTTCTTCTATTTTATTTTCGCTAGTACTGTTTGAATTGAGTTTGGAATAGTTAAGCAAATCCGGTGAGCGTAAAAGCAAAGTAAATTGACTATGGGTATCTGCTTCATTACCAGTGCTGCCGTTTTTGTTTTTATTCATTGAGTAGAATTGGTCTCTTGTTGGACTTTCAAAAAAATTCGAGGTTGCGCTATTGCTTTCATTACCGCTGCTGTTAATTGAAGCATCATCTGACAATGAAAAACCTTTGCCCTCATCAGGGTCCTCTTGCAGTGTTTGCATTAAATCTTGGTGTTGTTGTGGATGTTGTTGTCTACGCTGTTGTTGGCGCTGTTGACGTTGTTGATGCTTGTGCTGTTGTTGTTGTTGCTCCTGAAGTAATTGCTGACGTTTCTGCTGTTCTTCTATTATTCTTTCATTTTCTAATTGTATCTCATGCTGTTCTTCAGCTAAAGAATAATTGTATTTGTCAAAAATGTTAAAGTTTCCAGTATTTTGATTACCATTAGGGTCTTTCAACTGTTCGTTGTCCAAGTTATTGTCGAAATTGAAGTCATTTATATTGTTGACGATGTTACCGTTACCATTTTTAATTAAATAAAACATTTCCTTCATACAATCTTGCAAAAACTTTCTGGAGGTGACAAGTGGCGTTAGATCCAATGAGCTAACAGCATCACTACCATCTTCCAGAGTAGTCTTCAAACTCAATTCTTTGATATCTTTAATTAGTAGCGCTTGTGATTTGGTAGATGCTAGACCACTTATCAATGCCCTCAATTCTTTATCAATTTTGCTATCTTCTTCTTCTTCAGCGGGTTTGCTATCGGCCTGCGATTCTGCTTCTGAATTCGAACCTTTATTGGAAGACGCTAGACTGCGCTTTAGTTGGCTATTCTCTTGTTTAAGCTGATAGATCACGCTTAAAAGCTTGGTGTTGTCCTTCTTCAAACCATTCAAATCATCAACTAGTTTGTTATTAGTAATGTTTAAAGCATTTTTAAGGCCTTCCAATTTGGCGATCTTGAATTTCATTTCGGAAAGCTCCAAGTTGTTTGCAATCTTCATCTTCTCAATCTGGGTGAATTCAGACTGCAAGTAGTTCATGATACCCGGTAGGGTATATTCGGAAGAATCCATCTTGCCAATTTCTTATTCTCTTTATCTGACCTTAAATCTATTTCCTTTGAAAATTCCAGCTGAAACGACGTTTTTTTTTTTTTTAAGATCAAGATATGAGCGTGATCTTGCCGCTGTGGTTCTCAGCTGGGCTTTGCTGTAGCTTTGCAATCTCGCCGCGTAGCGCCAGGTTTTGATTTTTGTCAATTTGTTATTTCGATCGCGGTCCGTTAGATGTGGCCTGGAATACTGGTTGCCCGGTCGCGGATTTCCCAAAAAAGAAATCGATATTTGCTTATATAGACGATAGACAAGAGCTAAGCGCGTGCCAAGCTGTTAAAAGATCCTTATAAATGTACTTGCTGTTGCTTTATCAGCCAGGAAGACCATTTTATCCTTAATTTCTTTGCTTTGAAGGTACCTTATTGGGTACTGTTGATTTTGTATTTCCAGGAGATTTTTCGAGGCTTTGGTTATACTTTCACTGGTAATGCTTAGTCTTAGCTCCCAACTCTTGTGAAGAGCTCATTATTTAATTTTGGAGAACTTAAAAGGAGATATATGGAAAGGAAGTTATTGATCATATTTGCTGGAGAACTGAGAAACTTTGTAATATATACACCATTCAAAACTTCTTAACTACTTAATTGCATATATCTTAAAACAACTTAATTTCATATACCTTAGAACAATAAGCATCAATTAAAAGTAGAAACAGTAAGTTAGTATAAAATTAAAGCAAAAAAAAACAAAAAAA
>JXWR01000664.1_pt1 | contig 10127 bp, 6 predicted proteins | sample 315541 | NCBI WGS metagenome assembly JXWR01 (sample SAMN03273951, study PRJNA271842) | soil metagenome | isolation source: rice field ambient CO2 | place: India: CRRI Experimental farm Cuttack,Odisha-753006 | collected 2013-12-17
ACATACTTATATATACACAAAAGAAATATATACACCCCTGTGCCACTATTATGACAAAAACCTGACTTATCAAATAATAACTGCGATTATTGGTTGCAAATATTATGAATTTATGATCAACGGACAAAATTTCGAAATGAAAGTAATCACATAGTCCATCGCTTTTGAACTTTGGAAACTTTTGGATTGTACACATAAATTCAAACAGAAAAATAGACACCAACAAACAGGGAAATAATAATAAAAAAAATTAAGAGAAGTCATGAAATTTGGCAATTCATAATAAAATCAATTCAGCCAATTTATTTATTCATGAGTCAGTCATAAGCATTGTTTTATGAAACGTGATTTACTGCTTATGCAAAATTAGCTGAAACATGATGGTTCTCTCAAAAGATAAAATGACTTAACGCAATCTTTTTTGGATAATGTGAATGATGGAAGGGACTAAATGATATGAGTTAGTGTTGAATCCTGTTTTACATACTTTATATTCTATCTCATACGGTGTTGTGTTGTAGTGATATTATTGCTATGTTGTAATGGTATGTTGTGCGGTAGATGCGTTTCCATTGAATAGTTTTACCCTTGCACATGCACTTCGCCAGTCAAGAGTCAAAAGTCAATGCTTGATACTCAAGAGCCAAATGGCAAAACACGCCAATAAATTCTCTGTGCCATCAAAACAAAACTGCAACATCGGAAGTAACTTTTATTTTCTGTTTCTAATGCTTTATCAAACGTTAATACATACTGATGAAAAGAGCAGCACCAATGTACAATGATCTTTGGATAGTTTGATTGGAAGCTTCGGTTTGAATCTTTTTTTCTTCCTCGGATGGGACAGCGCCTGGACCGAACATTTTCTAGTTTACTATATTACTTGAGTAAGTTTATAAAATTGAAACTTTGGGGAGATTTTGCTTTGGTTATCCTAGGCAAAAAAATATTATATCAATGTGTTTTACTCAGTGACTAGCACCGCAATACATCAACTTTGAATTTGATTTTGTCCGCTAGTAGTACTTTGCTTACTGTTTTTGAAAAATTTGAAGCTGGTTTTGAGGGGTTGCCCTACCTTGAAGCAGCTCAAGAAACGCCAAAACGGCAAAACAAAAAAGAAACAGAAATGAGAAACAGATGGTGATGATAAAGGCGATGGTGGAGGTGGATTGTACTTCGCTTGTTTCAGTTGACAGTTTTTATATTATTGATACTTACCATTAACAATAACAATCAAATATGAGTGATGACAGGACCGTAAAGAGCGAAGAAGCATTGGAGGACAACAGCGTATCTGTCCAGCAGCAGCAGAGTCTGCCAGAAGAAACCAAGCCAGTACCTGAAAATCACCAAGACGATGACCAAATTGAAGAAGGAGACGAAGAACAGGAACAAGATAGTAATAATAACGAAGTGGAAGAAAATAGTAATCATAATAATAGCAATGATAATGATAACAATAATAGTTATGACGAAGTAGATGAAGAACAAGAAGTCCCACAACAACAACAAGACAATGATAACGACCTTTCAGAAGTCGATGAAGACGCTGAGGAAGAAGAAAACAATGACGACGATTATGTGGATGATGAAGATCAGATTTTAACGTTGAGCCGTCACAAAAAATCTAATACTGATAATCAACAAGAAGATTCTGCTACTACAGCAGCATCCATACAGAAAGGCGCTAGAAGAGCACCAAGAGCCTTGTCTGGTGAACCAGACGATAACAATAATAGAAGCAGTAGTGCTGGCCAAGGGGAATCACGTACGCTTGATGAGCGAGCCACTGATAACGCTTTCGACAAGAGACAACAGTTTTTGAAAAAACTTGATGATGCCTTGAAATCAGGTAACGGAAATCTGCGTCGTCGTAAGAAGGGGGGAGATATTGATTTGGAACAAATGCAAGATGCTCAAATTCAGCAATTGAAGAATCAGATGCAAGAAATGGCTTATGAGGATGCCAAGTGTGTGGATGAAAAAAACGGGCTTGCTATGAATAAACTTAAGCTTTTACCTAAAGTGAAGGAAGTGTTGCTTCGTAAAAACTTGGCTGACTCTGTGTTGGATAACAATTTGTTGGAAAGTATTAGAGTGTGGCTTGAGCCGCTTCCAGATGGATCGTTGCCAGCTTACGAGATTCAAAAAGTTATATTTCAGTCATTACAAGATTTACCCATCAAGACTATCCACTTGCGAGAAAGTGGGTTGGGTAAAGTGGTGTTGTTTTACCAAAAATCCAAGAGAGTAGAACCTGGGTTGAAACGGATTGCTGATAAGTTGGTGGGAGATTGGACTAGACCAATCTTGAACTTGTCTGACAATTACCATGACAAGTATATTCAACAAGAAGAATTTGATATTAATCAGCTTATTGAAGCCCGGAAAAAAAGAAAGGCAGGTGGTGCTGCTGCTGCTGCTGCTAAGGACAAGACGCTTTATGAAGAGACTGCTGCTAGACGGAAAAGAGCCGCTGCTCCTCAGGCCAGAGCCACGGCGTACAAGATTGCCCCAAAAGTCAATATTGACAGCAAGGTTGGTATGGGGTTGGGCGAAGGCATTGGGTCTTCGTTGAACAGAGACGACCAGTACAAGCGGATCCAGAGCAAGTTGCAAAACAGAGGCAAGCGAGTAGGGGCCAAGAAGGCCGGAGTGAGCATCGAGGGACGCAACCTCCATATCTGAGGTGGTACGTTGTGTATTCTGTACTGTGCTTATATATATCGTTTAATGTATTTGAATTATTTCATTGTGATAAATCGTCGATGACTCCGTAGTAGCCGATTGCTGTTGTTGCGTTGTTGCTGAATCGATTGTTTGACAACGAAGCGCTGCGCAGCGGAGACGGAAATCGGATCGAACTCCAAAAACAAAATTCCACAATGCGCAGCAGATCCCAGGGCGCCCCTCGACCACATATATAAATACCTCCATTCCTCATCCACACCTCGGCCACAGGGTTGCTCTATACACTGAGCTATTCTGATAAACCAAACCACCATGTCGAACAAACTCAGTCCCTTGGAGAAAGCGGTAATTGGCTCTTTGGCAAGTGTCATCGCCAACACTGCAGTATATCCGCTCGACATCGCCAAGACCCTTATTCAATCGCAGCAGAACTTGTCCCACTACTCCAAGCAAGAAATCGCCAACTCGCCCAACTTGTACCGCAACAGTCTCGACTGTTTACAGAAACTTTTCAAGAAACATGGTCTTAAGGGATTGTATATTGGCTTATTGCCATCATTGAGTTCCACTGCATCCATGAACTTTGCCTATTTCTTTTGGTATGCGGTGGTGCGTAAAATTTATGATCGCCAGTTTCCTAGCAACAAGAGCAAAAGCACAGCAGTAGAACTTGGCTTGGGAGCCATTGCTGGAGCATTGTCACAACTAATTTTTATGCCGATCTCGACTATTTCCACCAAGCAACAGACTCAAGTTGCTGAAAGCCACTCTGCCATTGAAGAAGAAAAGAAAAAATCAGGACAAAGCGTGCAACCTGAAGATTATCAAGCGGCCCCAGAACCAAGTTTCTGGCAAACTGCTGAAAAGATTGTGAAGCAGGATGGTCTCAGTGGATTGTGGAGTGGGTTGAAAGTCAGCTTAGTGTTAACTACCAATCCATCAATCACTTATGGTGCCTTTGAAAGATTAAGATCATTGTTTTTCAGCCACAAGACAAGCTTATCAGCATTGGAATCCTTTACGTTAGGAGTTTTCTCCAAATTGTTAGCCACAATTTTCACTCAGCCGTTGATTGTTTCCAAAGTGATGATCCAAAAGAAATCTACTGTTGTTACTGAAAAAGTGGTGGATCCAGTCACCAAGCAGGAGAAATACATCAAAACTCGCAAGAATTTCAAAAGTTTCCAAGAATGTCTTGTGCATTTATTCAAAAACGATGGTATTTTAGGACTTTGGAAGGGGGTTTTGCCTCAAATTAGTAAAGCGGTCATTGTCCAAGGGTTCTTGTTCATGTTCAAGGAGAAGTTTGAGGAGCTCTTTGTTGCCTTGATCCGGTTGATCAAGCTCAGAAGAAAGAGAGCATTGCTTAAGTGAGGAAAAGAAAGAGAAGGAAGCTATTTTTGCTATATTCGGTTTTGGAGTTCTATGTTGCTTGTTTGGTTTGTTATCTAGTGATTTTTTAGTTTATTCATGATCCGTTGTTCACTATTCATTATCATTATTCATGTTATTTCATTTTGATTATTACTGTCTTATGCGTAAGTCTATGTACTGTATGTCTGCTAGCAACTTTGTAGTTCCCAAAAGTCACGCGCAGCACGCCAAAACAAAAACAGAAAGAAAAAAACAAACAACATTATCATCAACAGAGATCATCATCAACCTCATCAATTTGGTCTAGTAGCCACTATTATTATTCAAAATTACTTCGCCATCCATCCATCCAATCATGACATTCACGCAATCCTTTTTTCTTTACATCTATGCGTTTATAAGCGCCCTTCTTTTGCACTCCTACAAAGCCGGTCTATACTTCTACATCAATTATCCAACCCTAGCCTCTGCCCTCGGAAACTTGATCGTGATTTATGTGGCCTACAAGTTATTCCGCACCATATTGAGATTCATTTATTCTTCAGTTGTGGCGTTTGTGCGACTTGTTTTTATCTTCACTTTGCTTGTTGTTGGAATATGGTGTTATTTGCGTGGAGTGCAGCGATTCGCTAGTGATTTGGGATTTCTTTGGTCAGTTTTTAAGAGTCAGGTGCTTGACGTGAAATACGATACTGAAGAATTCATTCACGAACTAGATAATGACCAGTACTCTTACGCTTACAGCGCTCATCAACGCGGCAGTGGTAACGCAATTGGAAATAAGCACATATATCAGCAAACTGGCGGAGAACTGCCTCTCGAGTTCAATATATGGGATCTTTCGCGCAGTTTGAGAGTACGGGATCTTCAACAGTTGGTGGAATTGTTTGGATTGAATTTGATCCAAGCTTATCGTATTGGGGCTGGTAGCTTGTATTCTTGGGCTAGTTCAGAGAACTGGTTAAGACAGCAATATGACGGATTGGTTAATGAGTTTAATCAGGAATATCAGAATTTATGAGAGTGCGTGTGTGCGAGACTTTATGGAGGTTGATTGAGGTCTTGTATGATAGGATTGATTTTTTGAACATGGTTTGAATGAATACTTTTTGCTTTTTCCTGTTTTCATATTTTGCTGCTTTACTTAATTTTGTTCACTCTCTTTTTTTTTTTTTTTTTATTCTGTTGAGTTTCCTTCGAGGTTCTTGTTAGATTTTATTAAACATCTTAGTTTAGATGTTTCTTTCTCGTTATTATCTGGTACTTTTTGGCATGCGGTTTCCTTTTTTAATTGGGTAAATAAGGATAATTTTTTGATTATTACTACTGTTACTATTACTTTAATTTTTGCTCGTTTATTATAGTTGTTACGTTCGTTCTTTTTTCTTCCCTAAGCAATTTCCGCTCAAGCTGCTTGTACATATTGTGCTTCTCATATAGTTTTACAATCTCGAAACACGCGCGCATAGGCACACAGACAAAGTATTCCTATGAAATGTAACATTAAGATACAAAAATACAGATTTTTGATTTTAGAGTAGAAAAGTCAATCTTTCAGTGTCAACCCAGTAAATCTGCAATCATTCCCATATATGAATCTGTTTATCAGAACTAGCCACCACAAGTCCCTCCTTTTCCTCATCGCCACCACCACCAACATACCCTACAAAAGCCTTAAACCTAATCCCGACGTTTCCCTTTTTATCTCCATCATACCCCTTCAATATCTTCACCACACTAAGCCGATCTTGGGCAAAATTCACCCCACGAATAATCCCATCGTCACCAGCAATCCATATACCTGTACCATTCAGCTTCCAATGAATCAAAGGATTAGAAAATTTATCCTGTGGTGATAAGGAGTTAATGTTGGCAATTATTTGCCCTCTGATTGTTGGGATTCCTACTAGTTGTTGTTGCAGTTGTGGTTGTCTGAAACTAGGATTAGAATTGAGAGCAGTATTCGCGGTATTTGAAAGCTTCGCAGGGCTAGTAGTGATAATCTCTTGAAGGTTGAGGGGTAAGGTAACGGTAACTATGCGCATATACGGCACATGAGAGGTAGCCACTGCAATCAATGGCAATTTTGCCACGTCGTTGTTGATCTCAGTTTGGTCAATTACATAATTTCTTGAATCATTGGGATTGAATACTGCAATATTCATTGGCGAAAACTCATGGTTTGAAAATTCGGCGTCATTTAATGATATTCTAGCAACTTCAGCAAGTTGGCGTCCTTTATTAGAGTTGTCGTCGCCATTATTATCCCCATTATACAACGTGAAAAGTGAAAGTAAAGTACTGTTTAATCTGCTCAAAAGAATAAGCGGTACTGTGGTTATGGCTGTTTCATCATTATTGGTAAATTTGTAGCTAAATACTTTGATATCGGTAGCATTTGAAAGCAACTTGAAAGTGCTTAACTGGCTTACTAACACTTGTTGTTTTTGCTGTGATGAGGGCGTTAAACTATTGTTGTGATTAGAATTGAGGTCAGAACTCAATGATATTTGAGCAATTGACAAAGTTGTGTCGAAGCCAATTGATACCAAATATCCGTCATGCTTATTATTATCAACGCAATTAGGCAAATATTGGATGCTGGTAATGACTCTATTGTGAAGCTTCACTTTTTGCAATAATTTCAAGTACGGTACTGCTGCTGCTGTGCAGTTTCTGTCTTCATCATTATTAGTCTCTTCTATTTCTTTGCTCTTCTTTTCTTCGGGAAACTGGAAAACATAAGCAAAACCATCCATTCCTCCGGCAACTAAAATATTGGTACCATCAATAGCGATAAACGATTTGTATATCATCTTGGAATCCTTGGGGTGACTCACCGCAAGCACTTTCCCTAGATGGTGCAAATCCACCACTTTAAGGATCCTGTCATTTGCAGAAATTAGCAACGTTGGCTTAGTAATATTTGTGGGCTTTGTCACTGCTGTGCTGCTGTGTTTATCCAAATGGCCTGTTTTGATGCTGCCAATTGATAAGTTGAGACATAATGCATTTGATAATTGATCTGGTAACTCTAATGGCTTTTTGCTTTCGATATTAGTAAACTGCCAAGGTTTCACCAAATGTAGTAATTCATGTGAAGGACTTATGTTATTGCTGCTACCGCTAATATTATTATTATTATTGCCTTTGTTGTTGCTTTTCCCTGCTGCTGATAGTCCACCATCGTAGTGATGCTCAAGAAAGTTGTGTCTATCTTGTACAATCTCTTCTAGCGGTTCAAAGGAAACCGCTTCGTAATCATAGTCAAACAACACACCGACCTCGTTTTGGAAAATGTCAAGGGTGCGAGAATAGCCCTTTTTCTTGAGAAAATCTGCGACTAATAGTTCAACCGGTACTTTGGTAGTCATGGTATAGTGGTAAATTAAATGAATATGGCATGTAGAGATGCGATGCTAAACACTACCATCTATTAATACTGTGCAGCTCTTCTGTTACGCGATGGCCCCATTGAAATGGCGTATACCATATCATTGGTTATTACGCTCATCATCAATCATCTGTTAGTCATGTGCTAGACCATAGGGCTATTTTCTTGTTTGGACCGGTAGCTTATGTTACCGCTTCCCGTGACTCTCAGGTGGCCACTCTGAGCCTCTATGTCCGGGTGACTTTGGTGTTTTACTTTTTTTCTCTTGCAGTGCGACAGTCGTCGGGTGGCAGGGCAGGCAGCGGCTGCTGTGGTTCGCCCGCTCAGCGAACCGCCTGGCAAACCTACTGCGCAGCATCCCAGCTTCCGGATTCTCAACAAAAGTTTTCTTTTTTATATTACTTGATTTTCAATCTTCTTCTAAGAAGTTTGTATACTGTTGTTTTGTTCAGCATAACTAAAGAAAACCAATAAGTCAAGATGGGTAAAGGTAAACCAAGAGGTTTGAATTCCGCTAGAAAATTGAGAGTCCACAGACGTTCCAAGTAAGTAAATATAAAACATCATCTATCAAGTAGATTGGTTAGTGGTAGGAATCAAAATCAAATATCAAGCAACAGTGAAAAATATCAAGGTGGAAATACACATAAACAATATCCATTCAAAACATGAAACGAATGTAACTACTATAATGAACAAAATATCGGAACGTACGAAAATAGATCATTATACTTGAATCGATTTAGAACAATTTTATTGAATGACTTGCAAAATCTTTGAAAAATTTCACCATTATTGATAATCTCACCATTATTGATAATCTCAACACACACAAGAGTAAATTATTATAGATGAAAAATTTTATTCGAATATCAAATTTTTCAGCGGTATGGACATCATGCCAAGAGAATAATGAACTTACATATTTACAAGTTGAAAATTCGTTTAGAATTGGAAAAGAATTTGTTTTAAGAGCTGATGGATCTACGATATTATCATCAAGTCATACAAAGTCATTTATAACACAATATTATCAGCTAGTGATTTTATGAGCAACAACGTTTGATTATAAAGATGTTGAAAAATTTTAAACAAAATGAATCCTACTTCTATTGCCATCTAATACTTCCATCACATTTCACTATTATTATATGTTGAACATCTACTAACAATCATTTATAGCCGTTGGGCCGATCAACAATATAAATCTAGATTGTTGGGAACTGCTTTCAAATCTTCTCCATTCGGTGGTTCTTCTCACGCCAAGGGTATTGTTTTGGAAAAAATTGGTGTTGAAGCCAAACAACCAAACTCCGCTATCAGAAAGTGTGTCAGAGTTCAATTGATCAAGAACTCTAGAAGAGTTACTGCTTTCGTTCCAAATGACGGTTGTTTGAACTACGTTGACGAAAACGACGAAGTCTTGTTGGCCGGTTTTGGTAGAAAAGGTAAGGCTAAGGGTGATATTCCAGGTGTTAGATTCAAGGTTGTTAAAGTCTCTGGTGTCTCCTTGTTGGCCTTGTGGAAAGAAAAGAAAGAAAAGCCAAGATCCTAAGTTATCTTTGCGCTATGTACTTTTTTTCTATTTACAACAACAAACTACTACTACTCACTTAATATAACACTTCATTTTTTTGTTTGATGCCAACTGGTTTTTCAAATTTTGTGTATTGTATATGTTATTCATGGTGAACGCAGCAATAAAACTTTTATGAATTTTTATTTTCGTTTGATTGTAGCCTAGAAACTCTATAACGTACATTAGCTGAAGGGTGGTGATGTTAAAAGAAATAGTTGCCAATATCCACAAATGACAGCATGGTAGATATGCTTTATTTCAAATACTCCTATACATAGCAGAATATTGACTGCTACAAAAGAACATAAATACGATGATTCTATTGTATGACGCACACAGAGCTCATTTACATGTTAGATTAACGTACCTATCAGCCAGCCAGTTTAGTTCCACTGTCTTTTGCTAGATTTTTAATCTTTAAAATTGCTTTACAAAAAGAAAAAAAAAAGGGAGTCAACAACATCAAAGTAAAATAAAATAATAAAAAAAATAAAGAAAAAGAAGTAAAAAGACTGTTTGATTGATATTGTATAGTTACAATAACATTTTCTCTTGAGATCTAAGACATATCTTGCACTATATCCGCATATGTTGTAATTATTATGTCAATGTTTAGTATTATTTTCATCACAATCAGGTAAATGAAAAATGTACTACAGAAAACGAAAAAAAAAAAAGGTAGTGCGATTATATGGGGTGCGATACCCCTGAAAATAAGTTAGTCCGGCCCTCAAAGCTGAAGAGGTAATCTAAAAATGAGTATTATTACCTTTGAACGCAAATAACATTGCAATAACTTTTGAGAGAGAAGACCTCTAAATATTTCAAAAGCTCTAGATTATGTTGTTTTTAATTTTCATCTAAAGTCATTAGCAATCGTTCTTTAAATTATTTACCAAAGAATCTTTTCATTTAAAAACCCAAAAAAAGAGCAATAAACTTTTTTTATTTAAAAACACAAACCATGAATGGTGAAATAAATCAATAATATTTCTTTAAAACTGCTTGATTAACCTTGATTTATTATACTCTTATTGTTTAAAGCAGATAATATGCATAATTCGTCAAGGTTAATCAAGCAGTTTT